>Ga0247841_10000237_pt1 | contig 151307 bp, 152 predicted proteins | sample LaCruzMarch2015__2_FD_192410 | JGI IMG/M metagenome (GOLD analysis project Ga0247841, IMG submission 192410) | Freshwater microbial communities from meromictic Lake La Cruz, Castile-La Mancha, Spain - LaCruzMarch2015_18m | ecosystem: Environmental > Aquatic > Freshwater > Lake | place: Spain... | reverse complement strand
CATCGTTAGTTAGTTTGAACACTTTCCCTGTTCCGAAGGGATTAAGACGCTATCCGACTTAAACAACAGGAAAAAGAACTTCGTTTGAACACTTTCCCTGTTCCGAAGGGATTAAGACCTAACCCTAGAACAGTACCAAGGTTACTTACTGGGTTTGAACACTTTCCCTGTTCCGAAGGGATTAAGACGATGCGCTAAGTACCGCAGTAGCCAAATCAGGGGTTTGAACACTTTCCCTGTTCCGAAGGGATTAAGACTTTCTTCAAACGTTTCTTAAACAATGCTTCTTTGGTTTGAACACTTTCCCTGTTCCGAAGGGATTAAGACAGTGTGAACTCGCTAACTTCGAGCGAAACAAAGGGTTTGAACACTTTCCCTGTTCCGAAGGGATTAAGACTCAGCATATGCGCGCATGCTGTCCGAAAATTTTTGTTTGAACACTTTCCCTGTTCCGAAGGGATTAAGACGGTTCATGCAGATAAACTCTGTCATGAAATTAAGATTTTTATGGTTACTTTAATATTTATAATAAAATTCTCAATTTGATTCTCAATGATTTAGGTTAAGAATGATTGATATTAGAGAAGCCAGTAGGTTGACTGGTGTAAGTATTGCCACGATTTACCGACACATCAAACAAGGAAAGCTATCTAAAAGCACTGATGGCTTTGATGTTGCAGAATTATTAAGGGTTTACGGGGCGTTTAAAAACCAACCAGAAGATTTAAATTTAAATATTGAATCTGAACAAAAATTCTCAATTGAGAATTCTCATTCTCTTGAAATGATACGGCTTGAGAATGATTTTAATAAAATGAGAATCATTGATTTAACTCAGCAAAACAAAATATTAAGTGATCTAATCGAACACTATCAAAGATTATTGCCGTTGTTAGAAGCTGAGCCTAAAAAGAAAGAGTTTGAATTCAGCATGTAACAAAAATGCTCGAATCACTCAAATCAAGAATGACAGAGCAACAAAAATTATTAAATTGAAATTTTTAAGGCTTAGGAATTGTGTTGTGGGTTCATAAGCCTTTTTTCTAACTTAAAAAGAGAAAAAACCATGACCACAATCACCATTGATAACGAAGTTCTTTGTTGTACCGCACAGCAATTGGGACACCACCAAAATCTAAACGAAACGGTTATGAGGGTTTTGGTTGATACTTGTATTTGGTCATTGGGCTGTGCGCCGTAAAAATAACCAAACGAATTATCAACACGCTATCGTTGAAAAATTACGTCATTTGATTGATGAACAGCAAGTTGTTATGTTGGGCGTAATTCGCCAAGAAATACTTTCGGGGATTCAACATCAAGAACAATTTGAACGAATCCGAAATAAACTCAGACCGTTTCCAGATTATCCAATAACCACAACAGATTTTGAAACAGCGACTGAATTTTTCAATCGTTGTCGAACGAAAGGCATTCAAGGTTCAGACACAGATTTTCTAATTTGTGCAGTGGCCAACGCTTACAATTTTACGATAATGACGTTTGATAAAGATTTTGAGCATTTTTCAAAACACATTGATTTGAAAGTTGATGTGTTTGAATCAAGTTAATTTTTAACAAAAAAGAGGCACAAAACTGCACCTCTTTTTTTCAAATCACAAAATTACTCCGCGTCAACAACTGCCATTTTACGAGTTTCACCTTTGCCGATGGTCAATAAATCCCAAATCAACAATATCAGCCCTGCAAACGTCATCAAACCAAAGTACCAACGCCACACCATCGCACTTTGAAAAGACGGGTGATTTTGCGCTGAGAAATAGCCGCTCCAAGTTGATCCTTCAACTGCACGCTCGATAAACGATTGTTCATAACCTGCAACTAACAGTGCAATCGTCATTCCGACTACACCCACGTTTAACAAACCTAACGCCCATTTCCAACGCCAAGCGTTTTGCGCGCCACCACTCATCCATACATCACCCCGCCAATGTTGAATCGCCAAATAAAAGAAGGCGATGTTAATCGTCGCGTACGCGCCAAAAAACGCTAAATGCCCGTGTGATGCTGACCATTGTGTGCCGTGTGTGTAAAGATTGATTTGTGGCAAGGTGTGCATAAAGCCCCAAACGCCGGCGCCAAAAAAGTTTCCAAACGCTTGAGCAATAATCCACGCAACAGCTGGATGATTACTATTTTTAAAACTGTGACTGCCCGCGTCATACATGGCATGAACGACCATGGCGACTAATGGAATGGGTTCTAATGCTGAGAAAAATCCGCCAATTGTGAGCCAGTATTCAGGCGTGCCAATCCAAAAATAATGGTGTCCTAAGCCCAAAATTCCTGAACCAAACATCAACGCCACTTCGATATAAAGCCAGTTCGTGACAATTTTGCGTTGTACACCCAAAAGTTTCATCAACGATCACGCCGACTAATTTAAGAACATAATCACAATCAATGGGAATCAGTATCGTTAATTTGCTTAAATCAACAACACTTACTCCATTGATTTGGAATTGTATTTTCAGCTGGTTGTAGTATATTTTCTTTTAGCCCACCAGCTAAAGCGTGTTGTTCCTCTTGGGAAGTGGTGGCGTTCATGTCTGAGTGTCTTACCGTTTGTAACGGGTGCGGCAACATGCTTGAACTTATTTTTTTCGCTAAGTTGTCAATGTCTTTTTATAATGGTCAAGTAAATCAATGAAATTAACACTTTTCATCAGCTTAATAATGTTCGTTTTTGCCGTGCAAGCCGCTGACAAACGGGTTTATTCAACGGATTCAATGGGCAAGCGTCAGTACAATAAACCGTCGTACATCATTACGGATAATAAGCGCATTTATGAGACAGATTTAAATGGAAAGAAACGCTACGATAAGCAAAGTTATCGTATTGAAGGCGATAAAATTTTTCCCACAGATTTGATGGGCAGGCGTCAATATGACAAACCTGCATTTGAAGTGGAGTGAAGTAAAGACGTTTAAGCAACGACCTAGGTGCAGGTATCGATGCCTAGATTAGCCAAAGCATCGGCGCGTTCGTTACCTTCATTACCTGAATGCCCTTTAACCCAGTGCCAAGTGATGTGGTGCGCTTGAATACATGCATCTAATCTTCGCCATAAATCAGCATTTTTTACGGGCTTATTCGCGGCTGTTTTCCATGATTTCTTTTTCCAATTTACTATCCACGAGGTTATTCCTTTTAAGACATAACTTGAATCGCTGTAAATTATAAGCTGACAGGGCTGCGTTAATGCTTCAATTGCCATGATGACGGCCATTAGTTCCATTTGATTATTCGTGGTCATTTTTTCGCCACCACATAGCTCTTTGGTATGCTGTTTATAACGCAACACGGCTCCCCAACCCCCTACTCCAGGGTTACCACGGCATGCCCCATCAGTATAAATAATGACGTCGTTACTCATTTTTTTTCCACGTGCGCTGAAGGTGTTATTGAATTAATGGCCATTAATTTTACGGCTTGTGAAGGTACTGGCGTTAATGGAATTAAGGTGTAGCGTCGTTTAATAGCTTTTACTGCATACGCCGTTGCAGCCCACGAGATAGCTGAACTCATTGCTTTGCCATGTTTGCTTTTAACTTCATCAAGAAAAAAATCGGTGGTCATCGTTACTTCAAAATTTAATAATTTTAACCAATCAAAAACTCTTGCTTTGCTAATAAAATGCCCTCGCCATGAGTCGGCTAATTTTTTTTCCCATAAAAATTGATACCAGACCCACAAACTCCACGGATTAAAATTAACAATTAAAATAATCCCTTCGGGCTTTAAGATACGTTCAATTTCGCGCATTGTTTGAAATCTACAGGTATCAAATTCAAGTAAATGCGACACAATAATCATGTCAACACTGTCACTTTTTAACGGTAAATTATAAGCACGCGCACATATTTTTCTGGCTAATGGGCTACCCAATTTCTTAATATCTAAAATGGTGTAAAACTTATATAAAGTGCAGTCGACAAATTCATCTTCCCACCCTAATCCACCTATTTGCAATACAATTTGCTGACAACTCACGGTAATTGAACGCTTTAAATACTCCGTTTCCAATTCTTTTAATAATTTGCCACGGGGCGTTTGATACCAATTAAATAAAAAATTACGCTTCATGAATAAACTCAACACTAGATTAGGTGAATGTTTTTCAACAAAAACACGTTATACTAACGCACTTGTAAATTTAAACTACACGCTTAGGCTTAAGATGATGCATGTTGATATTAACAGGTCGATTAATTTTTTATTAATCTTGCTAGCCATTCTGATTACTGGTTGTTCTGGAACTTCTGAAAAACCCTTTACTCTTGATGATCAAGCAACCCAAAACGAATCTACTGATACCAATTCTTACTTAGCTCATAACCCAAAAGTGGGCGCCCGATTGCGGTTTGCAAAAAATAAAGCCAAAACAGGCTTAACGCAACAAAATACTGTCTGGGACAGACTATTATCCCTCTACTCACTGCCAGAAGTTGAGCATTACAGAATTGATCAAGAAGTCAATTGGTATCTACAACACCCCACATCCCTAGCTATTATTCAACAACGTGCAGAACCTTATCTGCATCATATTTTAGATGAAATCGAAGCAAAACATATTCCCGGTGAATTAGCTCTGTTACCTGTTGTGGAAAGTTCTTTTATTCCAGATGCTTATTCCCACGCTGATGCGTCAGGTCTTTGGCAATTTGTCCCGGCAACAGGTGAAGAATATGGCTTGCAACAAAATGCTTGGTACGATGGTAGACGTGATATTTATACCTCTACCAAAGCGGCAACTACATATCTTAAAGAGTTAAGTGACACGTTTCATGGCGATTGGTTATTAGCGCTGGCATCTTATAATTGCGGTAAAGGTAGAGTAAGAAAGTCGATTGAAAAAAATGAAGACAATAATCTACCTACCGATTATTGGTCGTTAACGCTTCCTCAAGAAACTGTGGATTATGTCCCTAAACTGTTGGCTATTGCTAAAATATTCGCTAATGCAGATGAATACAATATCCACTTGCAACACATCCCCAATAAACCTTTTTTTGAAGTTATCAATATTAAAGAACCGCTTGATTTGCACATTGCAGCACAATTAGCAAACACGCCTTACGATAAATTTATTAAGCTCAATCCTGGCTATAGTCGTTCTTGCACAGCGCCCCAAGGACCACATCATTTGCTCATTCCCGTTGATAAAGCACAATCATTTAAAACCAGTTTAGCTAAATTGCCGGCCAATGCTCGCGTTGATTTAGTCAAATTACAAAATGAAATAAAATCATCGCAAAGCCAAGCTAAAGAGTCCAAAAACACCGTAATTTATCGGGTTAATGCGGGGGATAGCTTATTAGCCATTGCCAAAAGATTTCATACCTCTGCCAACCAAATTCGTCAAAGCAATCATTTAACTAGCAATACCGTTAAGTTAGGCATGGCATTAAAAATAGACGGGAAATTAACCCAAACTAATTTGCTATCAATACTTCCTAACCACGCTAAATCAGTTAATCAGTTTTATGTCGTAAAAAAAGGCGATACTTTTGTCAATATAGGGCAACGATTTTCTACTCCTCCAAAAGCTATTGCCGAATGGAATCAGTTATCTGTTAAGTCTGCATTAATGCCTGGCAAAAAAATTATTATTAAGTCCTTACCCCCACAGTTGGCTTCTTCGTCACCCGTGCGTCTGATTCAGTATGTTGTTCACCCTGGCGATACCTTAACTCAGATCGCCAAAAAGTTTAATTTAACGCTTGCTGATTTAAGAAAAAATAACCTAGACGTCTTACAAAAAGGGCTTCAACCAGGACAAAAACTGAAAATTTTAATTGATAGCCGGTCTTCTACCTAAGCTAAAAAGCAACGCATAAAGACTATCTCTCTTTTTAAAATGAGTTCCCTTCCTTTCACTTACGAGTGCGCAACGTCCTTAAACGTGGTTGTAATTAAAATTGGCGGCAGTCTGGCTCATTCTGAAAAGCTGCGCACCTGTTTGCAGCACATTGCTAGACTGTTTGCCAATCAAGCAGTCGTTATTGTCCCGGGCGGTGGTGTTTTTGCCGATCAAGTACGCTCCTTGCAACAGGTCTGGCATTTTGACGACACAACTGCCCACACCATGGCGTTATTAGCAATGCAACAAATGGCATTGTTTTATCAATCTGTTCATCCTGAATTTAAAATTATTAGCCATAGCCAAGACATTAAACGCCAGTATGCTGTGCAAAAAAAACTGCTCTGGTCGCCTAATATTTCAGAACTTGAAGCGGCTCAGCTCAACCCTTCTTGGGATGTCACGTCAGATAGCTTAGCCGCTTGGCTTGCTAATACACTGCCTGCAAAAGAGTTAATTCTCGTTAAATCTGCATCAATCTATTCGTCACTGAGCTTTGCTGAACTTGCGCAACGCGATATTATTGATAAAGCGTTTTGTACCATGATTGACAACGCGAATTACCCAATAAAAATTATCCATGTGGATGATTTACTCTAAAATTAAGTACCTCTCGCTACCCTTAATTTGCTGCTAAATTATGCTTAGAAAACTTAAAAATATTTATTATCGCGCCAAAGAATCATTGGGTGAACACAAGCGTACATTGGTCGTTCATCATGTTGAACAAGCCTGCCTAGGTTTACAAGAGACACGCACTGAATTTGTTACTACCCTTGAAAAATTTCATTATTTAAGCGATACGCGTAATCATTTAACATTAGCGCAAAAATATCAGTTACTTAACCAGCAGTATCATTATTGCCAAGTAAAAACTGAGCACATCATAGGCAGAATTAAAGCTATTGAAGAGGTTAGCGAAGCACTTTTCGCTGAATGGGAAAAAGAATTAGAGGGATATTCAAATCGAAATTTAAAAAATAAAAGTAAACAGCAATTGAAGACAGCCAGGCAAAATTATGCCCGGCTAATCAAAACACTATATAAAGCTTTGGATAAAATAACTCCTGTATTAGCTGCTTTTAAGGATCAAGTTTTATTTTTAAAACATAATCTTAACGCCCAAACAATTGCTGCGTTACAGTACGAATTTACTGAAATAAGCATCGATATTAGTGACTTAATAAATGCTATGGAACAAATTCTTACTGAAGCCAATCAATTTGTGAGCTTAATCATTCCTCAAGAAGATCAGCACACAAAGAAGTTATTAAAAAATTAATTACAATTTGTAAAGCACATCATTGGCTTTATCGCGTCCTTCTTCTTTTTTAGAACTTTTACGATTGTCTTGGTCAATTCGTTCACGTCCAAATTTAGTTATCATTTCTTCCCAGCTTGAATACTGAGTATAATTTTGTTCGCCTGCATCACGACGCTGTTGATAGAGATCTTTACCCATTGCAATAATTTCTTCTGGTTTTTTACCATCGACCGTCGTTAAGAAATGACTATCTTCTTTATTAGCATCACGTATTGTCCAAAATGCCACTTCAAATTCAATACGATTTTCTGGAAGTAATCGATTTTTTAACATTTTTACTGATTTGTATGCAGTATTCATAGTATGACCGTTGATTTCCTGTCCTTTACTACAAGCAGTAAGCGCAACGCATCCCAAAATAAGGAGTACAGCGGATATTTTTTTCATGATGATAACCTCGATGTTAATTGCTGATCTATATTACGGTAAATTAAGTTATAGTTATGTTAAACAGCCGTTCCATATTACCAAATAAAGTAAAATGGTAAGTTATTATAACCGTCAGCTTTATCTAAGCTAATCTATTATGCTGGAATTTATTCAATTATTAAAACAGCGTTATCACCTTGTCTTAACGCACATTCATCATGAACCACTTCGTAATCTTTATGCTCAACGTATTGAGGAGTTATTATTAACTGAAGCTTTTCTTCGTAAAGGTAGTTTGCTTAGTAAAAAGAACAACACTCCTCACCTACCTTTAAATATTGCCGTTATTGGTCCGACTCAATCAGGAAAAAGCTCATTAGTTAATGTTTTATGCGCTGCTGATGTGGCGGGCGTAAGTCCTCTTGCGGGTTACACTGTTCATCCACAAGGTTTTTGTCATCAAATACCCAAAGACCATTGCGCCGCCATTCAACAATATTTTTCTAACTATCACTACCTCAGCCAAGCCGAGCATCTGTTATCACAAGTTGATAGCTATACGCTCACAGCCATCAACTCATCCTCCGCTTTTTTACCACCCTGTGTAATGTGGGATACGCCTGATTTTGATTCCATTGATTCCAGTTATTATCGTGCCAGCGTTATGCAGACCATTGCGTTAGCAGATATTATTATTTTAGTCATCAGTAAAGAAAAATATGCCGATCAAGCGGTGTGGGAAGTGATGACTATGTTGGAGGATTTACAGCAACCGACCTTGATTTGCTTAAATAAACTGAGTGAAGGCAATGCTCATATTATTATTGATTCGTTACACGAAAAATGGCAGCAAGCAAGGTCAGATACATTTCCTGACGTTATTGAGCTTTATTACCAAAAACCGATTGCGTTACCAACCTGGCCAGAAAAACATCAGGCCACGCTGCGGCAACTTGCTAAAAAACGCAATTCTGCACAGCAAAATAGATTGGAGTTAGCGCTGATCCAAAAACATTGGCACGCATGGCTAGAACCCGTGTATCAAGAACATCAGGCCATAAAAGACTGGCAAAATTGGATAAATGAATCCATCGACGCTGCCTTAGCAAGTTATCAACATGAATATTTAGATCAACCACAGCTTTATGAAACCTTTCAACGCACCTTAGCAGAATTATTACTTTTATTAGAAATTCCTGGCTTAGCTGGTGTATTAACGCATGTTCGCAAAGTATTAACGTGGCCCGTAAAGCAAATAATGAAATTAAGTCATGATGAGTTGCCTGCAAGCTCGACAAGTCACGAGCTTACGCTATTACATCAATTAGCTGAACATGTGCTTATTCAAGCTTTGGATAAATCATTAGATAAAGCCGAACAAAGCAAACAAAATACTTGGTGGAAAGATCTTAGCCTTGAATTAAGAGCAAAACGCAGTGCTATTTTGCAAGATTTTACAAGCTCAGCCACCGACTACCACCACGCATTTCAAGCAAATATTGAACACAGTGCGCGCAGTTTATATGATAAATTACAAGAGCAACCCTTTGTTTTAAACAGTCTACGCGCAACCCGCGTAACCGCTGATGCAGCAGCGATTGCTATTTCTTTAAACACAGGCGGGGTAGGTTTACACGATTTACTCATTGCGCCTGCAATGGTAAGTGTCACCTCTTTACTTACCGAAAGTGCCTTAGGTAATTATTTGCAACATACCGAAGAAAAACTAAAAAAACGCCAATATCATGAAGTTAAACAGCGCGTTTTTCTACGTAGCTTAAAACACCAGTTAATGCAGTTGCCCACATTAATTTCTGCAAAAGCGCAATTTAATATACCTCCTGAACAATTACAGATGTTTGAACAACAACTTTCAACACAGCGCCATGGCTTACGATTACTCTGATTTAATTGAAACATCAAAAACATGGGCGACCCACGCTCACTCCGCAGGGTGGCTTGACGAAGAATTAGCAGATAAGCTGTTAACTTTAGATAATCGCTTACCTAATGCACTGTTTAGCAAAGACTCTCGACCCTTAATTGTGGCTTTTTTTGGGGGCAGTGGTGTTGGTAAAAGCACGTTGATTAATCGCTTAGCGGGTAAGCCTATTGCAAAAGCGGGTATAGAACGACCGACCTCGCGTGAAGTGACGTTGTTTTATCACCAAAGCCTGAGCCTTCAGCATTTACCTGATCATCTACCGCTAAGCCAAATCAACACAGCGCAGCATGACGAGGAGGCACAAAAAAATATTATCTGGATTGATATGCCAGATATTGATAGCTCTACACAAGCTAACAAACAACTGGTTTTGCAGTGGCTACCCCATATTGATGTGCTGATTTATGTGGTCAGTCCTGAGCGTTACCGCGATCAAAAATCATGGCAATTATTACTTGCAGAAGGCGCGCGACACGGCTGGTTATTTATTTTAAATCAATGGGATAATGGCTTACCAGAACAGTTTGATGATTTTAAAGTTCAGCTCCATAAAGCTGGTTTTTTTGATCCCGTTATTTTTAAAACGGTCTGTACTGATAACGCTCAGCCTGATGAATTTAAACAATTTGAAATAACCATCACCTCCTTAGCCACACAACATATCATTGAACAATTAGAACAACGTGAACAACAGGTGCGTAAAACAGAGTTAAAAACGCACTTGCAGTTTATTTCAAACTCACTTGCTCAGTGCCCTTCAGAGCAACTGGTGCTTGAAGAATGGACTAAACACTGGCAACAAAGTAGTAAACAGTTAACGCAAGGCTTGCGCTGGCCCTGTCAACAAGTTGCTAATTACTACACAAACCACGCCAGTGATCTCATTCAACATGCAGCGCATCCTATTATTGCCATTTGGGATACGTGGGCACAATCACGCTTCCTTGATGTACTTGATGAGTTTTTTATCGATCTCCAGCAGCGCCACTTACCTAGTAAACCTTTCAAGGCACGCGTGGCACAAATTTCTGACAAAACCACAAAACTCATGCAGCATAAAATTGAATTAGCCGCCCGTCATGCCTTAGTTAATCCTGGCAATAGTTGGCAACGCTATTTTTTAAAAACCATGCATATATGTGAAATTTTCTTACCATTAGCTGCAATGATGTGGGTTGGCAGCCAAGTATTTATTGCGTTTTACCAGAGTAATCAAAGTAATATGCATTATTTAGGCGTTGATTTTGCTATTCATAGTGCCTTATTAATTGCACTTACTTGGTTACCGCCTTTTTTTATCATCAAAAAAATGCAGCCCTCAATAAAATCTAGCTTACTTAAAGGTTTAGATAAAGGAATTAATCAAGGCATGTATAGTGTAGATAAACAGATTTCTGAAGCGATTCAAATGGTTTACCAAGAATATAATGAGTCGATGATGACGCTAAAAGAACTGATTGAACATTGCGAAGACACCAGCGCTGAGCAGCGCGTGACGATTGAAAAAAACAGTCCCCTTACGCGGATGCTATTAAATTAAATTAGATTAAATTAACTACCACAACCGTCATTGATTATAAATTAAGGCGTGGTAGTTAACACTTAGCAATTACAATTCAAAATCAGCTGGATTTAAGCCTAATTCTTTTGCTATTTTTACCGCGATCGCTTTTTCAGAATCATCAAAATCACCGTCTGAAGCGGCGATGGCAATAATCATTCTCATCAATAAACGTGCCGCTTCAGTATTAGATTTCATTTTACCAAGAGCTTGATAAGCTTTGGCCTCACCAATGTCTTTATCAAACTCTAACTGCCCCAAAAACTCTTGAAAGGTTTTAATGACATCACTGGTGGTAAACACAGATAACGCATCATGACCTTCAATGAATTTAATCATTTTTTGTTTTTCTTCAGCAGAAACATGACCATCTGCAATAGCGATCAATGCTGAACCTGCCATTGCTGCATTTAAAAAATCTTTATTTTTAAACTTTAATACTTCTGTTTTTAACTCATTTGCTTTGCTTTTAATTTGATTTAAAAAATTATCGAAACTCATTGTTTACACTCCTTAATTTATAGGTTTATTTAGACTGATATACAGCTTTCTGAACACGGTGACATTTTGACACCATAACACGCTTTTCTAGCAAGAATACTTTGCCCCCATTGATAATGGGTAGCCACTTCACACATTGCATTATGCATTTTAAAGACTGCGGGAACATCTTTTTTTGTTAAATGTAATGCAATTTCATAGTCTTCCCGCTCAACCTGATAAGCTGCTTCAATCATCGAGACTTGACTAGGATGAATGGCTGTTTTGCCAGTTAAACCATAACTTAAATCAAGATTAATTTCTTTTATTAACGTTGCGGTATCCGCAAAAAATTCACAGACAGGCGCCGATAAATGAAAACCATACGGTTTAAATATCGTCACTAATTGGGCAATTAAATAGCCCATAGGCGTTTCATACAAGGTATGGCCTTTAGGACGACGCAAGCCTAATAAATTCATTAAATCATTGCCGCCAATACGCAACATCAGCACATGCTTAACAATGTTGTCTTGTAATAACGCGGCACGCAATTCAGCTAATGCGCCGACATCAAACACATCTTTAGTTTCCAGTGTGGGCATTACTTTAAAATGCGTGCCTTTAAGTTGATCAAAATACGCATTAAATACTGCATCATTAAACTTTGGTAGCACAAAGCCATCGATATGCTCAATATGAGGTAGCGCTAAGATACGCGCCAGCACTTCTGGCGTTCTTACGCGAATAAAACGAAAACAATCTTGCCGTTGTTCAGTGCGTTGTTGCAAGCATAAAGCAATAGTTTGTAAGCTGCGCTCAAGTTCATTCGCTGCAATGGCATCTTCGGTACAAAAAATCATGGTGCGTAAAGTGGGTAATTTTTCACCACGAGAAATTTTTAATAAATCCAAATGATACGCAGGCATGTATAACGGCGCACCCAATTGCCAAGGTGAGAAGTTTGGGTCGTGCAAACCATTTCCTAACGTCATTGTGCTCATACTAAAAATAGTTGCCGCTGTGTTCGTTTATTTTTCATTCAGCTCACTACATTTTTGATAATTGCCACGGCTTGATACGGCAACTTTGGGTTAATAAAAAGAGGAATTGCACGCGTTTCCGCAAGATAACGTAAATGTGCTGTGTCTGGAGAATGACTATCTTGAAGAATAAGTGCCTGCGCTTCTCGCCTGAGTAACACACGCGTCGCCTCGCCAATTCCTGGTTTAATATAATGATAGTTATTAATCGCGAATTGTTCTGCTAAGTGCTGTAAACACTCGTGTGCTGGCCTGTGTTGCTGTTGAGTAGCGGTGGTCAACACCACGCTTTGCTGACTAAACGCCCCAAGTGCTTCGCAACTCGCATAGATTTCATCAATAAAATAACGGGATAAATCATTGGCTTGAAAATGCTCATAATACACGCAGCCATGAAAATCATCGTCTGCACACCATGCTTGATCATACACAGAGCGACTAATTAATCCAGACACCGTCGCATTAAGTAAGCACGAGGGAATTAAATAATCTTCTGTTGAAGCTGAGATATGTGCATGACCAGATAAATCAGTTAATACATACAATTCCGCAGGAATAATTTGCTGGGTAAGCGTTGCATAGTTCGCTAGACTTGCGGTTAATTCATTGGCAATAACGCCTTTTCCGGTCCAGCCATCAACAAACACAAGACTGTTAATTGCATGATGCTGAGTAATAAAATGTAATGCGTTCTGATCTATACCAATATCACGAATAATGGATAGTGAATAATGCCTAACTGTTTTTTTAAATAACTTGGTTAATATAGTTTTTAACAACACACCAATGGGCGTTCCTGCTCTGGCTAAGGAAACTAAAGTAATGTCATCTGGTCGGGTAGCAATAATTTTTCTCGCTAAGACCAGTAAATCGTTAGCAACACGCTGTTTATTTGCGCTCATCGCGTGGTAAAAAAGACGTAAATATTCTGCTGAAGGCACCGTCTCTGCGCTGAGCAACTGCGAATAATGCTTCTGACCTGATTGAATTAACTGCTCTTTATCGGCAATAGACAGCGTGGGTAACGTGATTGGTTTCAGTAAAAACTGCACCTCATCTTGCTGATAACTTCCTGAAAAAAAAGTGTTATTTATCATTTAATGCTAAGTAATTCAGAATGTAACTGGGTGTTTTTAGGGATGAAAGCATAATCACATAAGGCCATAAACGCCGCATCTGTTTTACTATCACCTGCGGCAAAACTAACAATTTCTCCATGCTGTTTAGTGTAGCGTTGCAATAGATAGCTCACGGCATACTGCTTATTTATACATGCGGGCAATACCGCTAAATTATTGCCATTTAAATGCCAATATAAATGCCCTTCGGTAAAGGCGCTTGTCGTTATTAAAATATCATCCAGAATGGCTTTTAAGATTGCTTCAGTTCCTTCAGAATGCTTAACAACACCATACCAAATAGTGTCAAAATCACTCACTAAGCGTAGTGTATAACCCGAATTGTGCTGGCAATATGCTTCAATTTTTTTCCATACAGAAAATAAATGTGGGTAAGCATCAGTAAGTTCTGAACGCATTTTAGCCATCCAAAAGGAGTCTAACTGCCCTTGTTTGTCTAAAATAACCGCGCCATGATTTAAAATAATTTCTTCGGTAAAGGCTAAGTTTACTCGATAAAAAGCCGCATGATCTCGTGCTGTTACTGGAATGACTTTACCAGTTTGCTGTAACCACGCCCATAACCACTGCTGCTTAGCGGTGGCAAATGAATTAGGGGTGCCATCAGGTAAATACGCACGTACGACTACGGGATGCTCGGTTAAGGGTGTCGGACATTTGCGCAAAGTTTGAAACAAGGTGTCGTCAAGGTCTAAAAAAATGTAAGTTTGCATGTGTTGCACTGGTAGCATTAAGTTCAAAACGTGCGCTGATTGCTTGCCACGCAACTAAGCGCTCGACAATGGCTGCGTTTACCGGTGTTTCATGACAGATAATGACGACATCATAAGCTTCAGGACAAAAGTTATAGATAAAGTTATCAATATCATCCTCATAATTATCTTTAAATGTCAGCCTACAGCTAATGTCATTACCAACATAAATAGGCGAGCGTGTAGTGCTTTGAAGGTGTACACAATAACCACGCTGTGCTAATTCTTTACCCAATAAATACGCGGGGGCATTACACTCGCCGGTGCCTAGCACCATAATTTTATGGGGACACGGCTTAATGTTGTTCATTAAATTAATCAGCGGCGCAAGACCAGCTTGGTCTATATCAATGGGCACAGCCAGCCCTAATCGACCAGGCCAGGCAAGTAAATGCTGCTTATTTTCTTTATTGCCAATAACATTAACGGGCGCTTGGGTCGGTGGAATAAAAGCAGTGTCTTGAAAAGATAATTGTCCTTGCCGCAAGCAAATCCAGATGACCTCGATGCCCGCTTGTTCTTGTAAATAGTGGCGATCTGCGTCAGAAGCAAAATTAACTAAACTTACAATGATGACTTGTTGCAAGTTGTCATTAATTTGCTGATAAGCTTTAATAAGATGTAAAAAAGTACGTCCTGTGCTTATTTCATCATCAATCAGCACTAAGCTACGGGCGCTTAAAAAAATATGCTGTAAGGCCGGCGCTTCTGGATAATACAAAAAGAAATCTGTTGCATGACTATGTGCTTCATCAAAGGCCAAATACGGTCGATCTGCCAAAACATAACGCGTTGTTTGCATAAATAACACGTTTTTAAGCGATTTATTGTCGAGGTATGCGTGTTCAAATACACCATAACCCAAGCCAGTTGCGGTTTCTGCCATACCAATCCATACCGATGGTGACGCTAGCGTGTGAGCGAGCACTTTACGGGCTAACGCTCGATATGACCAACGCAGCAGTTTAAGGGGTACGGGATAGTGTTTACCTAATACTTTACTTACCAATAAAAATTTACGTTTAGCCCCAATTCGGGCTGCAAAACCAAGTAAACGCTGTAATGGGATAGTTCCTGGCGCTAAGATAAGCTGCAAGGTTCCTGTTGCTAAAGTGCATGTCACCTCATCCTTCATTTATGCACACTCCTTAATCTGGCAACATAACGGCACGCTTTTCTTCAGTCACCTTCAGGCCATAGTGAATTGCAGGTATTTCAACTGTGCGCCCAAGACCAACTTGCCACGCCAAATAAGGTAAATTAACCCCCGCCAAACACGCCATACCTACGCCACCGGAAGGTCTAGGATTAATTTCTAAACATCTAGGGCCTTCAGCACTGGCTTTAAATTGAATATTAAACAAACCATTTAAACGATAGTGCGCAGTTAATTGCGTAACCATCAACGTGATTTCATCATTATTATCAATTTGCTGACCGTGCCCAGGCTGGGGCGATTTTTTACGTTGCACCGCGCATAGCAAATGCCCATTTTGACCGACACAATCTACGCTCCATTCAGGTCCAGGCAAATATTCCATGACTAATAGCGTCGCAAAAGTAGGTGTGGTGGCTAAGCCCAACTGCAATTCTTGCAAAGGTAAGCGGTACTCTGTGCCCTTAACAATATGCGTAACACTGGTTTCTTGTGTATCTAAAATTCTAAAGCCCAAGCCGAACACGGACACCGCCGGCTTAACGCATAACACCGGATGTTTTGCATAGAGAAGTGCACAGGCCTTAGTAAATTGTTCGCTATCATTGACGGCATAAACATCCATGATTTTGGCAATAGGTGCAGGTAGACTTCGATAAAACTCAGCTTTATCGTGCAATAATGTTAAGGTCTCAGATTCTGCAACAAGAAAAACCTTAACGCCTATCTCCTGAAATAAAGCATGGTGGGCACTAATAAGCGCGGCTTCTTTGCCTGGCCAAAACACGGTAATCTGATGTTCAATACAAAACTGTATACACCAGTGCAGATATTGTTCACCCGCTAGACTTTCTGGCTCCAAATAATGCTCATCAGCAGCTAAAAAAACCACTGCTGATGAATGCACATGCGTGGCAACGATAGTGAGTTCACTGATTGGTATCGCCTGCCGTAGCTGATAAATAACTGAGCTAATCGTGGAAAATGTTTTATTAAACCAAAGTTTCATCTAATTATAGGTGAATAATAATGTGCGGTAATAAGGCATCAAAAGTTCTACCGTTACAATTTTCACCAATGGCGTGCATTTTCCACTCGCCATTATGACGGTATAGTTTTGCCATGACCTGAGCACTATGCGAGCCTTGAGCAGTTAAGGTATAACGCGCAATTTCATTATTATTACGACTATCAACCATGCGGCAATAGGCATTTTCAACGGCATCAAAAGTTTGTCCCGTAAAGGAATTCACCGTAAAAACTAAGGCCTGAACCGTAGTTGGCACGCTAGCCAAATCAACAATTATTTGTTCATCATCACCGTCACCCTCACCGGTACGATTGTCACCAGTATGCACAATACTGCCGTCTTTACTTTTTAATTGCTTAAACCAAATGGTATCGATAACTTTTTTATCTTCACCAAACATGATGCAAGAAGCATCTAAATCGATGGATTCACTGCCGCCGCCACCAAACATGCCTTTTAAAAAACCACCGCCCCCCGTTTGCTTTGCGTCCCAACCTAACCCCATGATGACTTTATCTAAGCCTTCACCCGATTCTTTTGTTAAAGAAATTTTTTGACCTTTTTGTAGACTAATTGCCATTATATTGCCTTTTGATTAAATATTTACGCCAAATGAAGCCGCTAAAGGACCTAGTCCACCAGCAAAACCTTGACCAACTGCTTTAAATTTCCAATCAGTGCCATGACGATAAATTTCACCAAAAATCATGGCCGTTTCAACAGAAGCATCTTCACTTAAATCATAACGCGCAATTTCTTGACCGCCATCTTGATTAATAATTCGAATGAATGCATGACTGACTTGACCAAAGTTTTGTTTTCTTAGTTCAGCTTCATAAATCGTCACCGTAAACACTATTTTTTCTAGTTCAGCGGGAATAAGCGATAACTCAACTTGAATTGTTTCATCATCACCCTCGCCCTCACCGGTGGTGTTATCACCCAAGTGCTGAACCGCACCATTTGCTACTACTTTATTATTGAAAAAACAAAAATCACCGTCGGTACGCACTTTGCCTTCCGCAGTGACTAAAAAGGCACTGGCATCTAAGTCAAATGCTGCGCCATCTGTTGCTCTAGCATCCCACCCTAAACCTACACTGATTTTTTTTAAGCCAGGTGCTTCTTTACTTAAATTTACGTTACCGCCTTTTGTAAGTGATATTGCCATGGTTATCTCCTGTGTTAATAAAATAGTGACACATACCTTAATGTAGTCACGATTACTGCTGAGTATATTGTGTTTTTATGAAAAGAATAATCGATACAAAATTAAATATTAATACCAAACTGTTGAGCTAACGCAGCTAAACCACCTGCATATCCTTGACCGACAGCTTTAAATTTCCATTCACCATTATGGCGATAAATTTCACCAAAAATCATTGCCGTTTCAATTGACGCATCTTCACTTAAATCATAGCGAGTGACTTCTTGATTACTGTCTTTATTAACGATACGAACCGAGGCTTTGGACACTTGTCCAAAATTCTGTTTACGGGCATCTGCATCATGAATAGTGACCACAAATACAATACGTTGAATATCCGCAGGTACTTTATCAAGGATAATCACTAGCGCTTCATCATCGCCCTCACCTTCACCTGTACGATTGTCACCTGTGTGTTCTACAGCACCGCAACGTGAACGCATTTGATTATAAAAAATAAAATCGCTATCAGAGCGAACTTTGCCATCGTCTTTAAGCATAAAGGCACTGGCGTCTAAATCAAAATCCGCACCGTCTGTGGGGCGAGCATCCCAGCCTAATCCTACAATAATATTTTTTAAACTGGGATCAGTCTTAGAAAGACTAATATTGCCACCTTTACTTAATGAAATACTCATCACGCATTCTCCTAAATTAAAGTTTGTAAAAAAAGTAAGCTCAAAGGGAGGTTTCTGAACTCAGGGAAAATAATCGATTAAAATTTTGCGAAGATTCCTGCGCAATATTTGCAAAACTCACCCCCCTTAAGTTGGCTATACATTCAGCAACATAGCGCACATACATAGGATAATTGGGTTTACCACGAAACGGAACAGGAGCTAAATAAGGTGAATCTGTTTCAATTAAATAACGATCAGCTGGTATTTTTGTCGCCACTTCCTGAATATTTTTAGCATTGGCAAAGGTCACAATACCCGAAAATGAAACATAGAAATTAATATCGATGACTTGTTGAGCAAAGTCCCAATCTTCCGTAAAACAATGAATAACTCCACCAACTTCATCAGCATGTTCTTCCTTTAAAATTCTTAAGGTAGCTTCTTTAGCTTCTCGGGTATGAATGATTAATGGTTTTTTTAATGCTTTTGCTGCGCGAATATGCTGTCTAAAACGCTCATGTTGCCAAGTTAAATCACCTTCACTACGAAAATAATCTAATCCAGTCTCGCCAATTGCAATCACTTTTTTAGCGTGTCCTAAGCAGATAAGCTCTTCTGCGCTAGGCTCATGTCCGTCGCGAACATTTGGATGTACCCCTACACTTACTGAAATATTAGGGTAGTTAGCCACTTTTTCTAGCATCGCTGGATAAGCTTCAAGATCAATTGCTATACACAATAAATGTGAAATCTGCTGAGCACTTACCTCGTGCATAAAAGTAGCAAAGTTATCTTGATAGGGCTTTAAATCAATTTTATCTAAGTGGCAATGTGAATCGATTAACATAGTGGCTTACAAAGTATGGGTAGGATTTTCAGAATTTAACGCTCCCGCTAAATAGGTTTCAATTTTACTTCTAGCTAAACCACCATCTTGATCTATAAATTGAATACCAATACCTACAGCGCGATAACTTTCTGCGCCTGGGGGCGTTTTCCAGATAATTTTTCCCGCGATGGGTAAGCGTTCTGATTCTTCCATTAAATTTAATAAAATAAATACTTCTTGACCAATTTCATAATGGCGTAATGTCGGCACAAACAAACCACCATTAACGATAAAAGACATATAAGAAGCATACAACGATGCTTTGTCTTTGATGGATAATGGCAATATTCCTGGTCTTGGAGGTTTAGCTGTCATGTTTTTGGGCTGAGTTGAGGTTGAACCAAGCAATTAAAATTTCTTCATAAATACTCTGATTATTAATTTGCGTCACCATGCGCTGCTGACTAATTAATAATAAATCATAAAAAATGATTAACTCTTTTAATTCTAGTTGCTTGGCAAAAACTTGCAAGGAATTGTTTAAATCAGGATTAAATAAATGTAATGGTTGGGCAGTAAAATAAAATTTAGTCATATCAATAACCCAACTGATCATCCATGCCAGAAGTGTTGCTTTAGTTAATTTTACCCATTGTTCAGCAACGATAACAGGATGTTGACGTTGCTTAGCAACCGCTAGCCACTCTTTATAGCAGGCATTTCGCAAGCTTAACGTATCATCAGATAAATATGTCAATGCCATATAAGGTGCGTTATTCGCTAAACTTAAACATGCCTTTATATCGTCTACTGTAGCGTCTGATTTTTGCAGCTGTAGCCATGACAAGACTTGATTGTGTGCAGGTCTCATTACCGGCAATTTCTGACATCGACTAACGATGGTTGCTGGTAGGCGCTTGTATTGGTCAGTAATTAACACAATCAAGGTACGCTCTACAGGCTCTTCAAGATATTTTAAAAAAGCGTTAGCCGCATTCACGTTCATGGTGTGCGCTTGATTAACGATGATTATTCTATAAAGATTAAAATGTGATGTTAAGCTTAAGCCTTGTAACAACGTCCTAATTTGCTCAATAGAAATAATTTCTGACGGCTCGATTGGTGCTAAAAAATAAAAATCAGGATGCGTGTGTGCCTGCATTAATAGACAACTAGGACAGTGACCGCAGGCAGCATTTTTTTTATCATCCGCTGAACATAATAAAAAATTCGCAAAACGCTGCACTAAATATTGCTTACCTAGTCCTTGTTGACCATACACTAATAATGCGTGGGGCATTCTATCTTGCTGAACATACGCCATTAAATGCTCCCATTCTGCAACTTGCCAAGGAAGATTGTCCGAAACCGTCATCTTACTAACACGCGCAAAGCATTGACAATGGCGGCTTGCACCTCTGCTAATGACTGATTAGCCTTTATTACTTTTATTCTTTCTGGGTGCATTTCTGATTGCACAATATAAGCGCGGCGTACTCGTTCGAAAAAGTGTATCTTTTCTGTTTCAAATCGATCCAAATCACCTCGCTCTTTAATGCGTTGCAAGCCAATTTCTACAGGTGCATCTAATAATAAGGTTAAATCTGGACGCAAAGATCCTTGCACCCAATTTTCTAACCACGCAATTGTGCTGACCTTCATTAAACGCCCACCACCTTGATAAGCATAGGTTGCATCTGTAAAGCGATCGGAGATTACCCAGTGTCCTGCGGCTAAAGCAGGCTCAATCACATGCTTAATGTGCTGGGCACGCGCGGCAAACATTAATAATAACTCAGCTGACTCAGCAATGGTTTCTGTGTCTTTTTCTAATAAAATATGTCTTATTTTTTCCGCCAGATACGTACCACCCGGCTCACGTGTAGACACAACAGAAATATTATTTTTTGTTAAATGCGTTTTAAGAAAAGCCATATTGGTTGACTTACCTACGCCTTCACAGCCCTCAATCGTAATAAATTTACCACGCGTCATTTTTTGCCCTTTTGGTAAGTAGTCACTGCTGCATTATGTGCGTCTAAGGTATCTGAAAATACATGAGTGCCATCACCTCGCGCTACAAAATACAAGGATTGACTGGCGTCAGGATGAAAAACCGCATGAATGGCCTCTTGCCCTGGCATCGCTATTGGCGTCGGTGGCAAACCTTTAAACGTATAGGTATTATAAGCTGTCGCCGTTATTAAATCTTTACTGCTAATATTGCCAAGGTAATGCTCCCCCATTCCATAAATAACCGTTGGATCTGTTTGTAAGGGAATATTTTGCTGTAATCGGCGAATAAATACACCTGCTATTTGCGTGCGCTCCTGTGCCGAAGCGGTTTCTTTTTCCACAATTGACGCTAAAATTAATGCTTCGTAAGGCGTTTTAAACGGCAATTGCTTACTTTTAGTTAACCACGCATCCTGTAATACCCGCTGCATCTTTGTATAAGCTCTTTTTAACAACGCGATATCAGTTGTATGCTTTTCAAAAAAATAAGTGTCTGGGAAAAATGTTCCTTCGGGATGTTTACTGTCGGCACCTATGGCCTGCATGACTAGAGCATTGTTGGTAACATCAAGACTATGCGTTAAATGCGGTTCTGCACTAATTTTTTGACTTATTTGCGCAAAAGTCCATCCTTCAGGAAAAGTAATACTGTACCGTTTGGTCTTACCTTGCACTAACATTGACAACACATCAGGCATTGTTAAAGAAGAATTAAATTCATATTCACCCGCTTTAATTTTTTTATAGTCATGCCCTTGAAGACCTAACACGTAAAACCAAAACACATTAATATTGACTTCGTTTCTTACTAATTTTTGAATGACTTGTTGAAAAGAATCACCTTTTTCTATCTCAATAATCACGGAACTGTTAATAACCTTTGCATGCAGCGCATGACTAAAGTCAATGCTCAATAAAACCAGCATAATCAGTATGCTAGTGCTTATGCTTACAAAAATTTTATACTTAAAAATCAGCTGCCACATACTCAGCCTGCTTACGAGTGTTAATCAATGCCTGTAAGCGCCGCGTAACTGGCCCTATAGCAAAAACCTGCGTGTCTATTGATTTAACTGGCCAAATGCCAATAATTGAATTGGTTAAAAACACTTCATCTGCCGTAAGCACAGTTTGCTTACAATAATCATGCACAATTACGATTAAGCCCTGACTAGCGGCCTCGTCCAACACTATTTGGCGCATAATGCCAGCAATGCCCGAGTCATTTAAGGATGCGGTATATAAACTATTATCTTTGACATAAAAAAGATTGCTCATCGTGCCTTCTATCACATTGTCTCTAGCATTCATCATGAGTCCCTCTTGAATATCGTCCTCATCCCATTCCGCTCGAGCTAATACTTGCTCTAAACGATTTAAATGCTTTATGCCGGCTAAGGCTGTATTAATTCCTAAGCGCAGCTGGCACCACCGGGTATTCACCCCATAATATTGATAATCTGGATTATAATTTGGCATCGGATATAAACCGATAATACGGGTTGGCTCAATCACCTGAGGTTGCCGATACCCACGACCTCCAACACCTCGAGTAATGAGTATTTTAAGTACATTGTGCTGTTTAAGCTCCTCAGAATGGGTGCACAGCAGAGCTATTTCTTGAGTAAGTAACTGACTATTTGGCGCGGGGAAAAGTAATCGCTGACAATCACGAAACAATCTCTCCAAATGTAATTGCAGAAAAACTGGCTTACCATTGATTACTTCAAGCGTTTCAAATAAACCATCTCCATAATGCAAGCCACGATCAGCAAGATTAATGGTCGATGATAATTCACCATTAATGATAAACATTAATTAAGGAGATGGTTCGCGTAGAAATTAGTGAAAACGTTTGAAAATTAGCGAGCCATTAGTTCCACCAAAACCAAACGAATTAGATAAGGCGATATCAATTTTCATGTCTCTAGCCGTATTGGGAATAAAATCGAGATCGCATTCTGGACTTGGCGTATCTAAATTAATTGTGGGGGGGGCAATTTGATGCTTGATACTTAACGCAGTTAAGACGGCCTCAATGCCGCCAGCAGCACCTAATAAATGACCAATCATTGATTTAGTTGAGCTAATTGCCAAACGATACGCGTGTTCACCGAAAGCTGATTTCATTGCTTTAGTTTCACCTAAATCACCAGCTGGTGTTGAGGTTCCATGCGCATTGATATAATCAATTTGATCAGGATTTAATCCCGCATCACGCAGTGCATTGCGCATACAACGAGCCGCGCCTTCGCCACCTTCAGAAGGTGTTGTAATATGATAAGCATCTCCGCTCATACCAAAACCGATTAATTCAGCATAAATATTTGCATTACGTGCTTTGGCATGCTCTAACTCTTCAAGAACCACCACGCCCGCGCCATCACTTAACACAAAACCATCTCGGTCTTTATCCCAAGGACGACTAGCTTCTTGAGGATTGGCATTACGACGTGATAAAGCTTTTGCAGACACAAAGCCACCCATTGCTGTTGGTGAACTTGTACAGCGCTCCGCACCACCTGCTAACATCACATCAGCATCACCATACATAATCAATCGAGCAGCATCACCAATATTGTGGGTACCTGTTGCGCAAGCCGTAACAATAGAATAATTTGGACCTTTAAGTCCATATTTGATAGATAAATTTCCAGAAATCATGTTAGTAATGTTTCCTGGAACAAAAAATGGGGAAATACGTCGAACGCCACTTGCTTTGTAGGTTGCATAACATTCTTCAATGCCAGTAATGCCACCAATTCCAGAACCTATAGCAACACCAATACGTTCTGCATTGCTGTCGGTGACTTCTAGGCCTGAATCTTCAAATGCTTGGCATCCAGCAGCTATACCGTAATGTATAAAGCCATCCATCCTTTTGGCATCTTTTTCTGAGATGTATTTAGAAATATCAAAATTTCTGATTACACCACCAAAAGTCGTAGCAAAAGATGAAATATCAAATGAATCAATAAAACTAATACCACTTTTACCGTTTATGATGCCATCCCATGTTGCAGAAACTGTATTAGCGAGTGGGGTGATGGCACCTAATCCAGTGATTACAACTCGACGCTTGCTCAATGTAATTTACCGTAAAAAGGATGGTTGAATAAGATAAAAAGTGAGAGTGGATGATAATTACTCATCCACTAAACGCAACATAATTAAACGTTTTTTTCTACATAATCAATTGCTTGCTGAACAGTTGTAATGTTTTCTGCATCTTCATCTGGAATTTCACACTCAAACTCTTCTTCTAACGCCATTACGAGTTCAACTGTATCCAGAGAATCCGCTCCTAAATCATCAACAAAAGAGGCGTCGGTAGCAATATCTTCCTTAATACCTAACTGTTCTGCAACAATCTTTTTTACTCGTTCTTCAATGTTACTCATATTAATTTTCCTCAAACAATGTAAGTATAATTTAGTTGTAACTTACAGATGTATCGTTATAGTTTTTCTAAAAATGCCGTATCCGGCAAATCCAGAGGGCGGCGAATTATACTTTATATTACAATAATGTCACAATATTAAGGCGTAAATTGTAACATGTATGCAAACTTCAAAATTTAACTAAACTAAAATTATTGAAGCTTTCCATGCCTTATCTTCAATAATTTTATGACTTTAACGCTTTTTACTTATATCACAATCAAATAAGAAAATCTTAATTCCACGCACGCAACGCCTCATCTTGGAATTAATTTATGCCCTACCGTCACGCGCGCTATAAATGTCTCAAAAACATTTTTTACTGCATAAAAAGACCACCATTAACATTCAGTGTTTCACCTGTAATATAAGCCGCTTTAACTGATGCTAAAAAAGACACTGCGTGAGCAACTTCCTCTGCCTGACCTAGCCTTGCTAAGGGTATGGAGCTTAATAAAGCAGCTTTAATTTCACTGCTTAATTCTTTGGTCATATCTGTATCAATAAAGCCTGGTGCCACAGTATTGACGGTAATATTACGCGAACCAACCTCTTGCGCTAAAGCTTTGGAAAAACCAATCATACCTGCTTTAGACGCTGAATAATTCACCTGACCTGCGTTACCTGTTAAGCCCACAACTGATGAAATATTGATAATACGACCAGTTTTAGCTTTCATCATGCCACGCAGCACAGCCTTACTCATACGATAAACTGATGATAGATTAGTGTTAATAATTGCATCCCAATCCTCATCTTTCATACGCAGTAACAGTGTATCTCTAGTGATGCCCGCATTATTAACCAATACCTCAGGGGCAGAGTATTGTTCATTTATTTGCTGAATAAGGTGGTCGACAGAAGCTTGATCAGTTACATTTAAGGACAACCCTGTGCCGTTACCCGCTAAATAGTTGGCAATATCATTAGCACCATTTTCTGAGGTTGCCGTGCCAATAACATAAAAACCATCACTCACTAATTGCTTAGCAATAGCTTGTCCTATCCCACGACTTGCACCCGTCACTAAGGCTATTTTTTTAGACATTAATATGCTCCATTATTGCTTTTAATGTTTCTGAATCGTGTATTGCACCATGAAAAGCCTCTTTATTTATACGTTTATTTAAACCAAGTAACACTTTACCTGGCCCGCATTCGATAAAGGTGTCAATGCCCTGTGTACTCATTGCAGTAATGGTATCAACCCATAAAACTGGCTTAAATAACTGCTCCTTTACACAGAGTCGGATACTATCTGGTGACTCATGGAACGCTGCATCGACGTTATGAATAAGTTTAATTGTTGGCCTTGATATTGTGATGTTGGACAACTGATCAGCTAAACGTTCAGCTGCGTCTTGCATCAGTAAGCAATGTGATGGAACACTGACAGGTATAGCAATGACACGCTTTGCACCTTTCTCTTTAGCTAAATTCATCGCCCGCTCGACTGCGTCTTGATGCCCGGCAATGACAACCTGACCAGGGGCATTAAAATTAGCCGCTGACACAAAAGTATCCGCTGAAGCCTCATTACAAACTGCAATCACCTCGGCATCATCAAGACCTAAAATTGCTGCCATTTTGCCAACGCCTTCGGGCACGGCTTGTTGCATTAATTTGCCACGTTCGGCAACTAATTTAATCGCATCCGTAAACTCAAGCGCATCGGCACACACTAACGCCGTGTATTCACCTAAACTATGTCCTGCCATCAGGCTTGGTCGAAGCTGCGTATGTTTTGTCCAAATTGTCCATACCGCAACGCCAGCTGCAAGCATAATCGGCTGAGTATAGCGCGTTTGATTTAGCTGCTGCGCTGAGTCATGAGTAAGAATAGACCATAAGTCTATATTGAGGGCATCTGATGCTTGTTGAAATATATCATTAACCTCTGGAAATACAGACGCTAACTCATTCAACATACCGATCGATTGAGACCCCTGACCAGGAAAAACAAACGCTAAATTACTTAATTGCATAATTCTTCACGCAACACGTTAAAATTTAATTAATGCAGAACCCCAAGTAAATCCTGCGCCAAATGCTTCCAGCAAGACGACCTGCCCTCGCTGAATTCGCCCATCTCTTACTGCCTCATTAAAAGCAAGTAACACGGATGCTGAAGATGTATTGCCTTGTGATTCTAAGGTAACAACTACGTGATCCATAGACATTTTTAACTTTTTAGCTGTAGCCGCAATAATTCTTATATTTGCTTGATGCGGCACTAACCAATCAACTTCAGATCTATCCATATTATTAGCATCTAATGTCTCATCAACGATTCGACCTAATGTATTCACTGCAACCTTAAAAACCTCATTACCACGCATTGAAATGTATGGGGCGTGCTGCTCAGTATTAATATACAAATTGGGACAATACAGTAAGTCTTCAAATTCACCATCAGAATGAATATGCGTTGATAAAATACCCGCTTGATCAGACGCTTCTAAGACAATGGCACCGGCACCATCACCAAATAAAATACAGGTGGTGCGATCAGTCCAATCCACAATGCGTGAACAAATTTCCGTACCCACAATCAAGACTTTTTTTGCAGCACCAGTTTTAATGTATTGATCAGCAATGCTTAAACCAAATATCGAGCCTGAGCAAGCCGCCTGAATATCAAAGGCCGCACAATTTTTTATACCTAAGCGCTTTTGCAATAAACAAGCTGTGCTTGGATAAGTCAAATCAGGCGTGCCTGTTGCTACGATAATAAGATCAATTTCATCAGCTAGACACTCACTCATTTCAAGTGCTTGCCTAGCGGCAACTTCTGCCATACTAGAAGCGGTTTCATGATCTGCCGCAATTCTACGACTTTTAATTCCAGTTCGTTCAAATATCCAACTGTCTGATGTATCAACTGTTTGCGAGATAAAATCATTTGTACGGATATCATCTGGTAAATAACCACCCGTACCAATAATTCGTGAATAGCGCATCATGCGTTTTCTCTCTGTGCTAAAGACAGCTCTATTTGCTTACTTATATTTTGGAGTACATTTTTTTTAACTTCACATTCAGCAAGTTGAATTGCTGTTTTAAAAGCTAAAACATCAGCACCACCATGGCTTTTAATTACTAAGCCTCGCAAACCAAGAAAACTAGCACCGTTATAGCGACGAGGATCAATACGATTTTTAAACGACTGCAAAACGGGTAACACAATGAGCCCAGCTAATTTGGTAAAAATATTCTTATTAAACGCGGCTTTTAAGCTCACACCTATCATTTTTGCGGTGCCCTCAATGGACTTTAATGCGATATTACCAACAAATCCGTCAGTGACTATTAAATCAACTTTTAGATGACCTGCAGTTAATGAATCACCTTCAACAAAGCCAATATAATTTAAGGAGGAGTTTTCTAATAATTTAGCGGCAGCTTTAACTTGCTCATTGCCTTTAACCTCTTCCGTGCCAATATTTAACAAACCTACTGAAGGCGTCTTAATATTCTCAATTGCTTTCACTAACTCTGCACCCATCACTGCAAACTGAAATAAATGCTCCGCAGTGCATTCAACGTTAGCACCTAAATCGAGTACATAAGTTTGCCCAAACGTGGACGGCAAGGTCGATATAATCGCTGGCCTATCTACTCCAGGAATCATTTTTAAAACAAACTTAGCCGTTGCCATTAATGCTCCGGTGTTGCCAGCACTGATGCACGCGTCAACTTTACCTTCATGAAGTAAATTAATGGCTACCCGCATGGATGAGTCTTTTTTATTTCTTAACGCTTTTGAAGGCGATTCATCCATATCAACACACTGTGAAGCATGCTGAATACTGACTCTTTGTTGGCAATTATTCTTAACAGTAGCAAGATAATGCTTTATTAAAACTTCATCACCAACAAGGATGACTGATAAATCGAGATTATTTTCTAAGCATTCAAGTGTCGCCGGTATAGTGACCTCTAAACCGTAATCGCCACCCATGGCATCAACAGATAATGTTATTTTCACTTGAGTGATGGCTCCGCCATGTAAGAAATGAAATCCAAAAAGATTTATAAAATTAAAAAAGCCAGCAAAGACTTATTAATTAATCTTCTTCAGTAACTTTTGAACCTAAAATTTGACGACCACGATAAAAACCATCTGGTGTCATGTGATGACGTAAATGAGTTTCACCAGTGATCGAGTCTTGCGATAAGGCACGCGTAGTTAATGCGTCATGCGAACGACGTTGCCCGCGACGTGAACGTGTAACTTTACTTTTCTGTACTGCCATTATTATTCTCCGTTTTTTTTAAATTAGATAGAATTGCAAAAGGATTTTCTTTAATTACTGTCGTTTCATTGAGTGCTGGTCTTATTAAACTTGAGCTACTCAATGACTCAAATTTACAATGGGTATGCTTAGGGAACACAGGTATCAGCAACAGCAATTCATCTTCAATCATATCGTTAAGCAACACCTTTTCATCTTTAATAAGAAGAGGTTCATACTCATCAGATAATTTATCTGCTTGCTCAAAGCTATTAACCATACCCAATATTGTCATGGTATTTATTTTGAATTCAATAGATTCCAAACAATTTTGACATTTTAGGCAAACCGTTCCTTCAAGACTTAGCTCACAGAACGCTTGCTTACCCTCTTTACCAAAAATCATAAGCACAGCAATATCTCCTTCATTGCTGTATAAAATATCAGTTAAACGACGCAAATTTTTAACAGCCAAATGACCGCGTAACTGCCCACGCTTATCTGCTTGATGAAATGGATCAATAAATTCAGGCAACTGCTGAGACATAAGCCTTAGGTTTTAACAAGGAAATTGTACACGGAATAATTATTCACTAAATTAACCATAATATTTAATGGGTACTGTGTGAATCATTGCTTGTCAAGCGCACTAATTTTTCACGCGCATCTATGATTGCAGATTTTACGGTATCAGGTGCAGTTCCACCAATATGATGCCTTGACGCTACCGAGCCTTCTAATGTTAAACACGCATAAACATCAGTAGCAATTAAAGAAGAAAATGCCTGTAATTCAGGCAAAGAAATATCTGCCAAATCTCGACTGGTTTCAATACCCAAACAAACTGCCTGCCCTACAATTTCGTGTGCATCGCGAAAGGCTAAGCCTTTTTTTACTAAATAGTCAGCTAAATCAGTTGCCGTTGCAAAACCAGACTTAGCTGCCCTGTACATACTTTCTTTATTTGCAGTAATATTTGGCACCATATCAGCATACGCACGCACGCAATTCAATACTGTATCAACAGTATCAAATAAAGGCTCTTTATCTTCTTGATTATCTTTGTTATAAGCCAACGGCTGACTTTTCATTAACATCAATAAAGCCATCAAATGCCCGGTAACTCGACCAGACTTACCACGCACAAGCTCAGGAACATCAGGGTTCTTTTTTTGCGGCATAATTGATGAGCCTGTGCAAAAAGCATCAGAAATATCAATGAAATTAAATTGCGCGCTTGACCAAAGAATCAATTCCTCTGAGAATCGAGATAAATGCATCATGATTAAACTCGCGACAGAAACAAATTCAATCGCAAAATCGCGATCACTAACAGAATCTAAGGAGTTCGCTGACGGTCGACTGAAACCCAGCAATTGAGCCGTTAAAAACCGATCAATTGGGTAGCTTGTTCCTGCTAAGGCCGCTGAGCCTAAAGGCAGAATATTAATTCGTTTTAAACACTCAGTTAAGCGTTCTTGATCTCGACTCAGCATTTCAAACCAAGCCATTAAATGATGCCCAAAGGTAATGGGCTGGGCAACTTGCAGATGAGTAAAGCCAGGCATAATAGTTGCCACGTGCTGTTCTGCTAATTCTATAATCGCCCACTGAAGTCTGTTGAGTTGCTTAATAATAAGAGCAAGCTCATCACGCAAATATAATCGAATATCTGTCGCGACTTGATCGTTTCTGGAACGACCAGTATGTAATTTTTTACCCGTAACGCCGATTTTTTCAATCAGCATTGCTTCGATATTCATGTGCACATCTTCTTGTTTAATTGACCAAGAAAACTGTCCAGAGGCTATCAATTCACTAATTTCGTTTAATCCCAAAACAATTTGACAGCATTCATCTTCTGTCAAAATGCCACACTTACTTAGCATTGTGGCATGTGCAATTGAGCCTGCAATATCATAGTGTGCCAAACGCTTATCAAAACTTACTGACGCAGTAAATTCTTCAACAAAAGCATCGGTTGCAATTGTTAAACGCGCATTTGATAACTTCTCTTTAATTTCAGATGAATTCATTGAAGACTTAATTGATTTTACGATTAATCAAACCACTACATGCAAAAAACCATATCAAACAGATAATTAAATCGCTTGATATGGTTAATTCAGAAAATTACAATAATTTTTTTAAACCTTCGAAACTTTGTATAGCAGCTTTTAATTCTTGCTCAGCCTCTTGTAAAGAAGAATTTTTAGCATGAGTACGCGCAGATTTTAATTTAGCATTTGCTTTTGATCTAGCAGCGTCAATTTTATCGTTTGCATTAATTTCTTTACTTGCATCTAAAGCATCTTTAATTAAATTTGTAACAGCCTCAGCATCTGAACCACTAGTGATAGCATCAATTGCTACTTTGATTTTTCCAGTTACTAAATCAATTGCCTCAACAGGTTGGTAAGTTATTCTGCCTGGATCACTTTCTGCTACGGCATGAACTGACACCATACCTACTGATAATGCGATGATCATGGAAATCAAAAACTTTTTCATAATTTACTATTCCTCAAGTTGTTTTTTATATTGATAGTGTCTATATAATTTTAGAAGTTACAATTATATGACGTAAATAATTCTAGCACATGTTAAATGCTTTTTATGTCACTCAAATTTAAATTAATAATCTTAGTTACTTAATTCACAAAAATTAGGCATAAAAAAAGGTTGCCTGTTTGGGCAACCTTTTAAATTTATGGCGTCCCCAAGGGGGTTCGAACCCCTGTTACCGCCGTGAAAGGGCGGTGTCCTAGGCCACTAGACGATGGGGACTAAAACTTTAAAAATATACAACAACACTATAAATAATGGCGTCCCCAAGGGGGTTCGAACCCCTGTTACCGCCGTGAAAGGGCGGTGTCCTAGGCCGCTAGACGATGGGGACTAGCGTATGCTTTACATTTTGGTGGAGCCAAGCGGGATCGAACCGCTGACCTCTTGCATGCCATGCAAGCGCTCTCCCAGCTGAGCTATGGCCCCTCAGCAAAGAACGGGCATTATACAGAAATTATTAGCTTCGTCTACAGATTCTTTGCATTGCTTATAAACATAACTGCATTTTGAATTCTTACTAAAGTTTTTTCTTTGCCCAATAAGGCTAACGTTAGATCAATTGCTGGCGACACCGCAGCACCTGTAATAGCTACACGCAAGGGCTGTGCAAGCTTACCCATATTGACTGATAATGCCTCGGCCATCTCGACAATAGCATCATGAATGACCTTCGCTTCCCACGTTACAATTGCCGCAAACACATCATGTAACTGCTGAAGAATATTGCCTGCATCAGCAGTAAAATTCTTTTTGACCGCCTTGTCATCATAAGCCTCGACATCTTTATAAAAATAACTACTTATAGCAGCCATTTCAACTAAAGTTTTTGCTCGCTCGCGCTGCACCTTAACTAATTCTACTAATGATGGACCATTACCAACCTCTAGCCCTAACTGCGCCATGTGCCATTGCAAATGATAGGCTACTTTTTCTGGCTCTAAATTCATTATGTATTGTTGATTTAACCATAGTAGCTTGTCCATATTAAATATGGACGCCGAACCATTAACAGCACTCAAATCAAAATAGGTAATCATTTCAGTAACAGAAAACACCTCTTGATCGCCATGAGACCAACCTAAGCGCACCAAATAATTCAGCAATGCTTCTGGAAGATAGCCTTCGTCACGAAATTGCATAACACTCACCGCACCATGACGCTTGGATAAACGACTGCCATCAGCACCTAAAATCATTGGCAAATGTGCATATAAAGGCAAGCTTGCGCCTAAAGCATTCAGGATATTAATTTGTCTAGGTGTATTATTGATATGATCATCGCCACGTATCACGTGGGTTACGCCCATATCCATATCATCAACAACAACGGTTAAATTATAGGTTGGTGTCCCATCACCTCGGGCAATAATTAAATCGTCCAATTCTTTATTAGCAATAACGATATTGCCTTTTACCAAGTCTGCTATTGTGACCACGCCCTCAGCAGGATTTTTGAAGCGAATCACAGGATGCTTGGCTAACTCTACTGCACAAGAAGCATGGCGACATTTACCGTTATAACGTGGCTTTTCCTTATTAGCCATTTGCTCAGCACGTAACGCTTCTAGCTCTTCTTTACTACAATAACAATAATAAGCATCGCCTTGAGCTAATAACTGCTGAATAACCTCTTTGTAACGCTCAAATCTCTGGGTTTGATAATAAGGCCCTTCATCGTAAGCCAAGCCCAACCAATCCATGCCCTGCAAGATTGCATCAACTGATTCTTGTGTGGATCGTTCTAAGTCCGTATCTTCAATACGAAGAATAAATTTGCCGCCGTGTTTGCGTGCATATAACCACGAAAACAAAGCCGTGCGCGCACCTCCAACATGAAGATAACCAGTAGGGCTTGGAGCAAAACGTGTAGTAATAGTCATGAGAAAATAATTTAACTGAGTGATAGTGAGTTACACATAAAAAGGTAAATGTGCAAAAAATTAGTCTATATACGTTAGTCCCGCCATATACGGCCGCAGCACTTCAGGAATATGAATACGTCCTTCAGCATCTTGATAATTTTCCATTACGGCAATAAGCGCACGACCTGCGGCCAAACCAGAGCCATTTAATGTATGCACCAATTCTGGCTTAGCTGTTTCTGGATTACGCCAACGTGCCTGCATCCTACGCGCCTGAAAATCTTTAAAATTACTGCATGAAGAGATTTCACGATAGGCGCCCTGCCCTGGCAACCACACCTCTAAATCATAAGTTTTAGATGATGAAAATCCCGTATCGCCAGCACACAACAACATTTTTCTATACGGCAACTTAAGCATTTTTAAGATAGTTTCAGCATGTGCAGTTAACGTCTCATGCGCCTGTTCCGACTCTTCTGGCTTAACGATTTGCACGATTTCAACTTTTTCAAATTGATGCTGCCTAATCATGCCTCGAACATCGCGCCCATAAGCACCCGCCTCACTTCTAAAACAAGGACTATGACACACAAATTTTAACGGCAAGTGTTTTGCATCAATAATTGTATCTCTCACAATATTAGTTACTGGCACTTCCGCCGTTGGAATTAAATATAATGCCGGCTCATCGGATGCTTTAAATAAATCCGCCTCAAATTTTGGCAATTGCCCGGTACCGTAAAGACTCTCTGCATTCACTAAATACGGTACATAAACCTCACTGTAGCCATGATCAGCGGTATGCGTATCTAACATAAATTGAATGAGCGCACGTTGCAAACGCGCAATTGCCCCCTTTAACACAACAAAGCGTGCGCCCGCTATTTTTGCCCCCAACTCAAATTCAACGCCTTTACTCGCACCTAAATCAACATGATCTTTTGGTGTAAAGGAAAATTCAGGAATATCTCCCCAACGACTTAGTTCAATATTAGCCTCTTCATTTTTGCCTTCAGGCACAACAGCATCAAGAAAATTAGGCACACTTTCCATCATTACAGCCATTTGCTGCTGAATAGTAGCTAACGTTACCTCTGCTTCTTTTAGTGCATCACCTAATGATTGCACCTCTGCTAATAACGCGTCCACATTCTCACCCTTGCTTTTAGCCATGCCGATAGCTTTAGAGTGACTATTACGCGCATTTTGTAATGCTTGCGTGCTAACTTGAATTTCTTTACGTTGCAACTCTAATTCTGTATAGAGTTCAGCATTAAAATTGAACGAACGACGTGCTAATTGTTGTTGAACAAACGCCAAGTCTGTTCTGAATAATCGAGGATCTAACATGCGTACCTTTATAAAATTAAGAAAAAAACTGTTTCACCAAAGCCGTTCCACACCACATGACTAATAAACATAGACAGGTATTGATTACGAACGGCTTAAGCATTTCCTGCACCGAGAAAGCCACGCCATGCTCCAACAAATAAAGCAACACATACAATCCAGAAAAAAGCAGATAAACACCGATAATCGTCACTATCAACAACAACTGAAGCTCAATGTTCAATAGAACTTTTTGCAGTAATAGAGCGCCTATTATGCTAATTAACAACGCACCAATGGCATTGATGATAAAAATTGAATAGGGATAAAGGACATCTAACTGCCATTTATCAATACTTAGCAACAATTTACTGATGTGCAATCCCAGCCAAACAGCGAATAAACACAACAGAAGATTTATGGCAATATTTAAGAATGCTTTATTGATTTGACCTTGCTGAAATAAATAACAGGTCTCTAAAGAAAATGTAGAAAATGTTGTCAACGCGCCAATAAAGCCAACCAAAATAGCCGCGCGATACTCAATAGTGAACGCCATTTTATGCAGACTTAAGGCTTGACTGAGCAAACCTAATAAAAAAGACCCTACGACATTGACCACCAAGGTTCCATAAGGAAACCCCCGACCCAACCATACATGCAAGCCATTTGATATTAAAAACCGGATAACAGCACCAAACGCACCGCCCATGGCTACGGCAAACAATTCTCCCATAACACGGCCCGCCTCGTAAAAAGTCGTTAACGAATAGGCGCAGCAGGTGATGCCACAATAAAATGCTCACGATAATAACGAAGCTCTTCAATAGATTCGATAATATCGTCCAAGGCTTGATGTTTAGTATCTTTTTTAAAACCGTTTTTAAGTTGAGGAGCCCACCGTGCAGCAAGTTCTTTTAAGGTAGACACATCTAAATTTCGGTAATGAAAATAAGCTTCCAACTTTGGCATATAGCGACAAAGAAAACGACGATCTTGACCAATGCTATTGCCACAAATCGGCGACGTTTTTTCTGTAACCCATTGTTTAATAAAATCAAGAGTAAGGTCTTCAGCAATCTTTTCAGTCACTGTAGACTGCTTAACGCGTTCGATTAATCCTGATTGCCCATGATGTTTTTGATTCCAATCATCCATGCCTCGCATAATTTCTTCAGTTTGATGTATTGCCAAAACCGGACCTTGTGCTAAAACATGTAAATCCTTATCGGTAATAATTGTAGCGATTTCGATAATAAAATCAGTGTCAGGATTTAAACCTGTCATTTCTAAATCAATCCAAATTAAATGTTGATTTGCCTCTGCCATGAAACTCCGTACGCGCCGTGCTAATTGTATTAACGTTAACCGTTAGTGTAGCATTGGCAAATATTTACGTCTAACCCTTAAATTTAAGACAATATTATGAATACTTTTACCTTACTTTTCATCATGGCACTCGCCACATCCTTTGGAATTGAATATTGGCTCGCCCAGCGTCATAGCCGCTATGTCAGCTTACACAGAGCAGCGGTACCCGAAGCCTTTGCACACACCGTCTCCTTATCCGCTCATCAGAAAGCCGCAGACTATACCCTTGCTAAAGGGCAGTTAGGTGAAATTGACAGAATTCTTGGTATCACCATGTTATTGCTATTTACCTTAGGCGGAGGCATTAACTATACTTTTTCATTATGGATGCAATGGCTTGATTCAAGCTTTTGGGCAGGAATAGCGGCAACCGCCAGCGTATTTTTTGTTATGTCTGCGGCAGAATTACCCAGCCAAATTTATCAAACCTTTGTCATTGAAGAAAAGTTTGGCTTCAATAAAAGCACCTCACAGCAATTTATCAAAGATCACCTTATGCAACTAGGCTTAGGAGCGGCAATAGGTATGCCATTATTAGCACTCATTTTATGGGTGATGGACAGCATTGGTAGCGCATGGTGGCTATGGGCGTGGGCTATTTTAATGGGTTTTTCGTTATTAATGAGCTGGCTATACCCAACCGTGATAGCGCCTTTATTCAACACCTTTACCCCTATTGCTGAAGGCTCATTAAAAAATCGAATTCAAGCGCTATTAACACGCTGCGGTTTTAGTAGCCAAGGCATCTTTATCATGGACGGCTCAAAACGTTCGGGACATGGCAACGCTTACTTTACTGGCTTAGGACAAAACAAACGAATCGTGTTTTTTGATAACTTAATCAATTCTTTAGATGAAGAAGAACTAGAAGCCGTTCTTGCCCATGAATTAGGTCATTTTAAACACAAACATGTTATTAAAATGCTTATCGCTAGCGCGGTAATGAGCTTAATTAGCTTTGCTATTTTAGGCTGGTTAATTAATGAACCATGGTTTTACACAGGATTAGGGGTAAGCTTAGAACAACGTTCCAATGCTGCTGCCCTGCTCTTATTTATGCTGATTTCATCGCCCTTTACTTTTTTTATGCAGCCAATTAGCGCCTATTTTCAACGTAAATTTGAATTTCAAGCGGATGATTTTGCCGCCCAACAAGCCGATGCCAATAAAATGATTAGCGGCCTAGTAAAATTATACGAAGAAAACGCCAGCACCTTAACACCAGACCCGCTTTATTCAGCATTTCATTATAGTCATCCACCTGCTGCGATCCGAATCGCCAATTTAACCAACAAACGGTAATGGCCGAATTATTAGAAGGACTCGTCATTGCTCACTTAGGGCAAGGGATTGCCGTAGAACACAAAAATGAAATTATTCTTTGTCAAACGCGCCGAAAATTAACAACCATTGCCGTGGGTGATCGCGTTCAATTTACGCTTTCGGCGCCACAGCAAGGTCGTATTGACGACATCCTACCTAGACGTTCGGTGTTATTACGCCCTTCCAGAGGCGATAAACCCAGACCTGTCGCCGCCAATATTGATAATATTTTTATTGTCTTCGCAGTCGAGCCATTCTGTGACTTTTTATTGATTGATCAATATCTAGCGATTTGTGAACAATACCAAATTAAAGCATCGTTAATCCTCAATAAAATTGATCTAGCACCCTCGTCTGAAATAGAACAAGAACTGTTAATTTATCAATCCTTAGATTATCCATTGTTTAGAATCAGTGCCTTAGATGCAACAAATGCAGGATTGAAGCAATTAAAAGCAGCATTAACGAATGAAGTCAGTATTTTTACTGGTCAATCAGGAGTAGGAAAGTCTTCTTTAACCAATGCACTTATTCCAGATAAAGCCCTTAAAACCAACGCTTTATCAACCACCACCAAACACGGCCGCCATACCACAACAGCCGCCACTTTATACCATTTACCCGACGGTGGAGACTTAATTGACAGCCCAGGCGTTGCCATTTTTGGTCTTGCAGATTTAACCGAAGCACAACTAGCGTATGGATACCGAGAGTTTCAACCCCTACTTGATGACTGCCGATTTAATGATTGTCATCACGTTAAAGACAAAGATTGCGCCGTAAGACTCGCCGTTGAAGAAGAAAAAATATCCGCCCATCGCTATCAACGGTTTTTAAAACTAAGAGAAAAAATGGGGAGCCATTAATAACCAAACTACTGATAATTTTAACGCTGTAAATCAGCGTCTACGCGCATTAGTCAGCCTCAAACCGTCGCAATACGCTCACGCTATTGCGACCTCTGCACTCATTTCATACGTTATTTGACGTTAATGTATCGTATAAATTTATTCAAAACTGCCGTCTTTTCTAAAACAATTCACGGTGCGAACCTGTGCGAGTTAAAACAACCTTGTCAGGTGTTAATTGATAAATCAGTAACCAATTGGGTTTGATATGCTTACATTCAACTCCGAAGTGCAATCGATGATAAAAGTAAAAACAATCGCTGACTATCGCCTTGCATGACGCTGCCAGATAACACTAAGCCCTATAATAGCAATGCCGATGAGCGCTAATACGAAGGGAAATAAAAGGCTGTCTTTAAACACGTCATAGGCCAAGTGAGCCAAATATCCAGCGGCACCCAGCCCACCAAAAATAATAAATACCCGACGCGCCAGAAAACTTCCTACACAAATCATTAGGCTATTAATGCATAAATAAATGAACTGATTAACCTTGTATTGGTTCAGCGTGACGTGGACGTGGCTCTCTTATAAACTTAGGCGAACTTGCAGTCAATATGTCAAAAAAAAAACAAGTCATGGTCGCCAGAAGATAAGCTGGATATTTTGAAAGAAAACTTAATTGAAGATAAATTGAAGATAAATTGATGGCGAATATATGCGCGGCAAAAGGATTGTCACCCTCACTATTTCATACTTGGCAAGAAGCATTATTTAATGCCTAGTGTTAGTGCTAACGAAAAGCGTAGTGAGCTAAAATAATAATTAAAAAATCAAAGCATTATAGGAAATTTGTATATCGGCACACTTAAATAAATTGCACAACATTCTGCTGGATTACCCGCCACTTGCAGGCGAGTTTTACCCACCTAGATAACCCGTAAGCCCTTAGACAATGCTCAGTAATGACGAAATGATATTGAAATAACTATCTAACAAGGCGGATAAGCTATGGTGATATAGAGCTTGTAATGTTGCTGAGGGTTGCGCCATTAACACAGTGAAAAGTTCCCCTAAGGCATAATAATGACTAATCAATATCGCCTCCGCTTCGTTACCAACTAAGCTCAGATAATTTGTTAAAGGCAAGCATGCGGTTGCTATAAATTGCTCAGGATTTTCGCTAAATGCCTGCCAATACATTGTCGATTGATTCGCCACTGTGCTCACATAATCCGTTATTGGTTTGAATGTCGAGACCGTTACTTGTGTCGGATTTTCCCACCAAGCCTGCGCATAGTGGATTAAGTTTTCTTTACCTGATTGAGCACTCACCTGCAATTGTTGGTATAACGGCACGACAACGGTCTGGGCTTGGGCGTATAAAACGGCACAGGCATCAACCCAGTTGGTGACTGTCTCAACAGGGTGCTCATAAACCTGTTTAGCTACAGTAGCCACCTCCCGATGTGCGTTTATCAATACGCTACGAATATCGTGATAGAGTGAATTAAGCTGAAAACCAAGCTGCTCATAGACTTTTTTGGTTGGTAAAATAAGCTTAGCGTCCAACTCTAATGGGTGATAGGTAAAAAAATCAGCATAATTAAACATGGGCATAATCCTCGATTACGTTTATAAAACAGACAACTGTCTTTAATGATTCTAGCCTGCTCACAGTAAATTCAATAGGCGACACGTTGCCACACCACACAGAACATATCTTCATTTAAGTGCTATTGCCTTAATGTGTTAGGTGCAAAACAGCAGGTCAACACAAGCATGGCTTGGCAGGCAAAAAAAATGCAGCCAATACACATATTGACTGCACAAAACTCATAAACCTTTTAGGAGGTAATCTTTAAGAGCGAGGTCATTCTAGCCTGCATAACTAAGGTCTGAAAACAGGGCATTTTGCCGCAGGACAAGTTGTCGCAACCTGTTTATCTTTTCTCTTCAGCAACACCCCTCAGCGCTACCCTGCGCACTGTCGTGCGTTTAAACCACGCACACAAACAGACAGATTAACAAATCACAGTAGCAGTCATCCCCAATTCCTACAAAATGTACGTTTAAGTTCTGGACAGTGTCCATTTATTAGACAGTTTTACCCTCGGAAGTTACTCGGGACAATTATGTCTATCTTATTGTTTTTGATTATTAATTTACGGAAATAAAATAATGGCACAGCCATTGCAATGGCTATTTCAGGCTCGTCGTTAGAACGTTAATCCTAAGCGATCACTGCTTAATTAATGCGTGACAACGATGACCTATTCAACAATGTCCATAACAATAGAAACAGGAGTAGTCACTATGGCTATTAGTGCAGCAACAAAAGCGGCAACCGATGCGCTTGCCGTTAATCGTGCCCCAGTAAGCGTGGGTGCACAAGAAGTTCACCGCTGGATGCAAAGTTTTACGTGGGATTTTGATAAAAATCGAACTAAATATTCGACCAAATACAAAATGGCAAACGATACCAAAGAGCAATTCAAGCTTATCGCTAAAGAATATGCGCGAATGGAATCGGTTAAAGATGAACGTCAATTTGGTAGCTTGCAAGACGTGTTAACGCGTGTTGATGCGGCGAATCGTGTGCATCCAAAATGGAATGAGTCAATGAAAGTAATCTCCAACTTCTTAGAAGTTGGCGAATACAACGCAATTGCGGCGACTGGCATGTTATGGGATTCTGCAACGGCTCCTGAACAAAAAAATGGTTATTTAGGTCAGGTGATGGATGAAATTCGCCACACTAATCAATGCGGTTATATTAACTATTATTTTGCCAAACAAGGTCAAGATGCGGCAGGTCATAACGATGCGCGTCGTACTCGTGCTATTGGCCCTTTATGGAAAGGCATGAAACGGGTGTTCTCAGATGGCTTTATTTCTGGTGATGCAGTTGAGTGTTCCATTAACTTACAGTTAGTAGGTGAAGCTTGCTTTACCAATCCATTAATCGTTGCAGTAACTGAATGGGCTTCTGCTAACGGCGATGAAATGACTCCAACAGTGTTTCTGTCTATTGAAACCGACGAATTGCGTCACATGGCTAACGGTTATCAAACTGTTGTGTCTATTGCGAATGACGAAGCGGCTTCAAAATATTTGAACACTGACTTGAACAACGCTTTCTGGACTCAACAAAAATACTTCACGCCTGTATTGGGCATGATGTTTGAGTACGGTTCACATTTCAAAGTTGAACCTTGGGTAAAAACATGGAATCGTTGGGTGTACGAAGATTGGGGTGGTATCTGGATTGGTCGTTTAGGCAAATACGGTGTGCAATCGCCAGCCAGTTTACGTGATGCAAAAAAAGATGCGTACTGGGCACATCATGATTTATTCATGATTGCTTATGCGTTATGGCCAACAGGTTTCTTCCGTTTAAATTTGCCAACAGCTGAAGAAGCGGAATGGTACGAAGCACATTACCCAGGCTGGTACGACATGTACGGCAAAGTCTATGAAGAATGGCGTGCGCGTGGTTGTGAAGACCCTAATAGTGGTTTCTTACCTCTGCAATGGTTTATGGAGAACAACCACCCAATTTATATCGACCGCGTTTCACAAGTACCTTTCTGCCCAAGTTATTCAAAAGGTGCAAGCACCTTGCGCGTGCTTGAAATCAACGGCAAAAAACATTCGTTTAGCGATCCATGGGGTGAACGTATGTGGTTATCTGAACCAGAACGTTATGAATGCCAAAATATCTTTGAACAATATGAAGGCCGTGAGCTATCAGAAGTGATTGCTGAAGGTCATGGCGTGCGTAGCGATGGCTTTACCTTGATTGCACAACCCCACACCAATAAAGACGGCAAATTATGGACGCTAGATGACATCAAAAAAATCGGCTGCGTTTTTGCTGATCCTTTGAAAGCACTGTAAATATTTAATAAGGCATTGTTAGCTTCTGCTTGTGGATTATGAAACAAATGCCAAGTGAAGTTAATAATGCCGTCACTCATTATCAAGGAGTTTAACCTATGTCAATTGTAGTAAGTGGTGGTAAACGTGGCTTAACCGATCCTAAAATTGCTGAAGTTATTTTAGCTGCAATTCCAGATCAACCGATGGAAACACAGCGCAAAATGAATTATTTCGTAACGCCGCGTGGTCGTCGCCTAAACGAATATGAAGTCTTATGTTGTTACACACAACCGACACCAGACTGGATTCCAGGTGGTTTAGATTGGGGGGATTGGACTCAAAAATTTCATGGTGGTAGACCATCATGGAGCAATGAATCAACCGAAATGCACAGCACCGATTGGCACAAACATCGCGACCCAGCATACCGTTGGCACGCCTTGTATGTTAAAGACAAAGCTGAAGAATGGCGTTATACCGATCGATTTTTAAAAGCCTATTCTGCTGATGGCCATGTCCGTTCTATTGATCCTGTGTGGCGCGATGAAGTGCTGGGCGATTACTTAGGTGCGTTTGGCTTTAATGAATACGGCTTGTTCAATTCACACTCTTCCGTTGTCCGTGATTGCTTGGGCGATACCTTGCGCATGAGCAGTGCCATGATCGGTTTGGATAAGGTTGATAATGCACAAATGATTCAAGCAGAACGAACCTTTTTGTCTAAATTAGTCCCTGGCTTTCCAGAATCTACAGAAATTCCTAAAAAAGAATGGACGAAAGGCAGCATCTTTAAAAGTGCGCGTGAAACTGTTGAACAAATTTGGCAAGAAACCTACGACTGGAACGAAATTTTATTCTCAGGTCACATGGTTTACGACCCCTTGTTTGGTCAGTTTGTGCGTAGAGAATTTTTCTTAAGATTGTCTTCTTATTACGGTGACAACTTAACGCCTTTCTTTATTAACCAAATGCAGCTTTATCATTCCCAAACCAAAGGCATTACTACTGACATGTTCCATACCTGTTTAGCTTCTGACCCTGAGTTTGGTGAATACAATGTGCGCTTGATGCACGTTTGGAGCGACAAATGGCTGCCTAGAACAATTAATGCACTAAAAGATTTTATGGGTATTTTTGCAAAAATCCCACAAATTAAAGGAGTTAGTGACAAACCAGCCATTGAAGCGGCATTAACGCGGGTGTTTGAAGATTGGCAGCGTGATTACGCTGAGGTGATCGGCTACAAAGCAGATACCGCATCATTAATTAAAACCGTGCTCTCAGGTCTTAAATAAGGAATTATCATGACTATCAATAAAAATGCCTACAACGCAGGCATTATGCAAAAAACGGGCAAAGAGTTTGCCGATGAATATTTCGCTGAAGAAAATCAAGTTGTTCATGAAAGTAACGAAGTTGTTTTGGTGTTAAAAAAATCTGATGAACTCAATACTGTTGTTGAAGAAATTTTGCTGGGTTCTCATAAAGATCAAAATGCAAGCTTAGTGGTAGAGGATCGCGCTGGTTTTTGGTGGTTAAAAGCTACAGGTAAGATTGAAATTGATTGCCGCGAAGTATCTGAGCTGTTAGGTAAAAACTACAGTGTGTATGATTTATTGGTGGATGTATCCTCCACAATTGGTCGTGCGTATACATTAGATGAAACCTTTACTATTACCTCAGAACTGATGGGGCTTGATGTTAAATTGCAAGACTTAGCAACCGCATAGGAGATAACCATGGCTAATATTCACAACAACCCTAATCGCGACGAATGGGTTAAAAAAATTGCAGGCATTACGACCTTAGCTGCGGGTCATGCCTTTTTAACTGATTTCCGTGAAAAACATCTCAGTGTTTTCAAAACTAATTTTTCTTTAGAGCTTGATGGTCAATGGATTGAATGCAAAATCGAAGAAAAAGTAGCATTACTAAAACACCAAGAGTTTAGCGATGCACAATTTTTAAATCAGTGTACCTGTGGACAAGATGCTCAAAAAGTGGCAGATGAAGCCATTGCTAAAATGACTGCATGCACTGATATGTACGACGCAGAGCGCATTCATATCAATTTTAGATTAGCCTGTAAGCCACCAATTATGCCAGTAAATATCTTTATGGATACTGATCGTCAGTTAGGCACTAAATTGATGGAACTTAGAAATACAGACTATTACGCCTTATCTTTAGAAGAATTACGTAAAGTGCGTGGTGTAAACGTGATTACTTTACAGTAAGCATTTGAAAAATAATGACACATTAAGTCATTATGAGTTTCTGGCGTAACGCCCTTAAGGATTACGCCAGAATTTTTCTACAATTATAACTACCCACCATAAACTATGTTATTAGAAGCATTAAATAAGGCGTTCATCGTCCCTACCCACTCGCTAGAACACGAAAATACTGATCTCACCACACTTTATGATGTTGAACCTTACACCGCGTACACAGAAGATTTGGAATTTATGTGGCGTTGGACTATTTATCGTGACGATATATTGGTGCAGGAAGGCTGTTCATTGACTTTAGATGCTGCCCGCCGTGCGGTAAATCATGTGCTGGCATTTTTTAACATGAACACAAACAACACACAGTAAACAGGAGTTATTGTTAATGGCAAGTACACATCAAGTAACCATTATTACCCAAGATGAGCAATCAATTACCTTTGCTTGCCGCTCAGATGAAGATGTAATCACTGCCGCAGTTAGACAAGATATTTATTTAATGTCGTCGTGCCGCGAGGGTGGTTGTGCTACCTGCAAAGGATTTTGCGCTGAAGGTGATTATGTTTTAGGTAAATTTAGTTCACAAGCCCTGCCCTATGAAGAAGAAGAAGCAGGCGAAGTTTTATTATGTCGATGCTATCCGACAACAGATTTAGCCGTCGAAGTACCCTATGTTTATGAGCGAATTTCTTTCTCACCTGAAGGCTTACTATTTGAAGCTGAAGTGAAGGAAATCAGCCAATTATCTAGCAATGTAATGCGTTTGTTATTAAATCGCACTGGCGATGATAAACAGGTTCACTTTGAATCTGGACAGTTTTTTGACCTGGAAATTCCTGGCACCACAACCACGCGCTCTTATTCACCCGCCAATATCGCCAACACCACAGGCGAATTAGAATTTTTGATTCGCATTGTGGACGGTGGCAAGTTTTCTACCTATTTAAAAGAACACGCCTTTGTAGGGCAACGCTTAAATATTAAAGGTGCCTCAGGCATTTTTGGGCTGAAAGAAAATGGCTTTACTCCTCGTTATTTTGTTGCCGGTGGCACGGGCTTAGCTCCAATATTATCAATGGTTAGGCACATGCAGCACTGGGATGAGCCACAAAAATGTGTTATTTATTTTGGCGTTAATACCGAAGAAGAAATTTTTTATGTGGATGAATTAGAAAAATTAGCTTCTGAAATGAACACCTTAGAATTAAGACATTGTGTTTGGAAATGCACTGACAAGTGGGCTTACGAAAAAGGCAGCGTCGTTGATATTTTACGCCGCGATTTAACTGAAACAGGTGCAAAACCAGATATTTATCTTTGTGGGCCGCCGGGAATGGTGGATGCAACGTTTGCTGTTTGTGAACAGTTGGGTATTACAAAAGCTCAGGTGTATTTAGAAAAGTTTTTACCTAGCGGCTCATAAAACAGCCCTTAGCGTTAAGTCAGAATTACGCGTGATCGTACTTGGTCACGTTTAAAACATTTACAACACCTAATTAATAGAAAAACAGGAGGCGGTATGTCACTACATTGTATGGTTTATGTCAGCTTAGCTACTCAAGAAATGTCTGATGATCATTTAAAAGCATTGCTTAAAAAAGCACGAGAAAAAAATGAACAGTTAGGCATTACGGGGATGTTACTTTATCGAGATGGCTTTTTCATGCAAGCACTTGAAGGTGAGTTAGCCAACATCGAAGCCTTATTCGACATCATAAGCAAAGATACTCGGCACTCTGGCGTGCTAATTGTTTATAAAAAATTTATTCCACAACGCGGCTTTCCCGATTGGAGCATGGGCTTTAATAAAATTGCTGATAGCAGTGCAGAAACTATTACTATTAAAGGGTTTACGGATTTTTTAACAAATCCAACGCCCTCATTTTTTAGAGAGCGCACGAGTGAAGCGGAAGCGGTCTTAGATCAGTTTAAACATCAACTGTTCTTTTAAACGCGGCGTTATTTGAAATGAGCATACAACCTGAAGATGAAGAGTTTCTCCACGATATGGTCATACAACTGGACGAAACAATTAAAAAATTAGTGACTGAAGAACGAGAAGTGGCTCAAAAATTGGGGGACGTGCGTGTTACCGAACTTAAAGAGTTTTGGCAGCAAGCTTTATCTGAAGATGACGAAAAATTTTTCAGAGCCAGCCTAGATTACTGGGATAAAACGTTAATCCGTGTCTGGGCATACCTTGCTCGTGCCCACGACACCCGCGTAAAAGTTGGCCATACATTAATGAAATTAAATTCTAAATTAAAGTCATAATCAAAAATCATGAGCAAACAAATTTTTTACAATCCAGAAGCCCTTTCCAGAATGATGCAGGGCATTGACTATGTGGCACGTGCAGCAATTGTTACCATGGGCAGTGCTGGCCCGTCAGTGATGATTCAACATCGCACCGATGGCATTATGCCAATATTTACCCGTGATGGCGTCACCGTAGCACGCGCCATTAATTTTAATGATCGCATTGCTGATTTAGGTGCGCGAATGTTGCGCGATGTTGCCGGAGCGGTGTCCCGACAAGTGGGTGATGGCACCACAACGGCAATTGTCTTGGCGCAAAAATTAGCACAGGAATGCGTGCGCAGTGTAGTTGCGGGCTTCCATCCCTTAGAATTAAAAAAAGGTTTGGATTTAGCCTTGGCAGCGGTTGAAAAACAGCTATTAGCCACCGCCGTCACTGAGGTAAGCAATGAGTGGCTGGAAAATATTTCACGGGTTGCCACCAAAGATGAAGCACAGGTAGGTAAATTATTAACTCAAGCCCTAACTGCGCTGGGGCAAGAAGGTCAATTAAGCTTTCAATTGGGTAATGGACGTGACGATGAGTTGGCTATTATGGAAGGTATTCACTATGAGCAAGGTTATTTATCTCCATATTTTATAACTGACGCTAACCGTGCCGAAGCCATACTTGAACACCCGTACATTCTTCTTTATGACAGAGAAATCAGTGATTTAATGGATTTAATTCCACTTTTAGAAGACCTTAAAGCAGAAGGGCGTTCGTTACTGATTATTGCTGAAAATGTTCTTGATAAGGCGTTAACTGGCTTAGTGCTTAATGTGAGGCAAGGGGTTTTTAGTGTTGTTGCGGTGAAACCCCCGGGCTTTGGCGATAGACGTCTTAATCGTTTTAAAGATTTGGCACTGTTAACGGGTGGGCACGCTATTTTAGATGACTATAGCAGCCCAAAATTGGAACAGGTTACACCCATGCTATTAGGTCAAGCAGAACGCGTTATCGTTACTGAAACCAGTATCACGATTATTGGCGCCAAAGGGGATAAAAAACTCGTGCAACAACGCATAGAGACTTTACGTGCAGAAGCTGACTTTATTTTGGCAAAAAAACCTGGCGAAGGCTCGGCAACAGGCAATAAACACGATGTTGATGAATTAGAGGAACGTATTGCCTTATTGGCAGGTAAAACAGGTGTATTGAGTGTGGGCGGGTTGGCTGATTTTGAAATTAAAGAGCGTTTAGTACGTATAGAAAATGCCTATATGTCAATCAAAGCAGCCGTGGCAGAAGGCGTATTGCCAGGTGGCGGTGTAGCCCTGTTAAACTGTAGCAAAATACTTGATACGGTAATTGCAGACAATGCAGAGCAACAGCAAGGGATTCATATCATGAAATTGGCATTAGTTGCCCCGTTAGAAACTATTATGAGCAATGCAGGCTTTAATCCTAAAGCGGTACTTGCACAGCTAAACGCCAGTAATGATGAATATTTAACGCTTGATACACAACACAACCGTTACGGTAATTTTTTAGCTATAGGGATTATTGATCCTGTAAAAGTAATGCGCTTAGCACTGCGTAATGCCGTGAGCGTAGTCAGCACGTTAATTACCACTGAAACCGTGGTCATGAATGTACCTGATTTATCAATGATGGCAGGTTATTCACCCGAATGGGCAGCAGCAACACGCGAAGATCCTCGACTCTAATCTATTTATAATTATTCACTCCACTGCTGTACTGTGCGGTGCAATACGCTTATCGGCTATTGCACCCTATCGGCAGTTATCTACGTTAAAACAAGCACTTCTGCAATAAAAGTAATATTAATGCACCTATTCATTCCATCTCTCTTTGGACAAACACCTCAAAAAAAATTAAGGTAGAATGACACCGCTTTCACCACAACACTTGTCATGCTATAGCCTATTTACGCTGTTTCTTATGACGATTGTCCTCCTGCCATAATGAGAATTGCTGCAATGCGACACCATGCCACATTGTCTATTTTTTTGATTTTGTTATCTTCATCTTGATGTTTGGTAATAAATCAAGAGAACTCAATGCTTACTGACCTTAATATCCCACCGCAAGCAATACTGTCGGAAACATGTTTATTCAGCACCGCCATTGATCACCTTGTTTATCGGCCTATACAAGCCTGGCAATGGATGATACAAACTCGCTCTGTACCTGATCAATACGATTGGGTACGACCTGACGTTGCTGAATCTTGGCAACGTTGTCTTGAAGAATATCACTTACCTTTAGGTAATTATGCCATGTGGGATAATTACCAAATAACCAGCCCTGCATCGTTACCCGATAAACCCTCAGCAAAAATAGAAATTTTAATTAAACAGCTTGACCATCACTTTCATCTTTTTCTAAAAGAAGCCGGAGTCATGATGTTGCTAACTTCAGCCAGTGGCAGATTGCTTTATGTCTTAGGTGAACAAATCTCACCAGGATCATTTATTACCAGAGTAAGCGAACAAGGCGCTAGCTGGCTTGAAGCCGTGTTAGGTAATAATGGCATTGGCACCGCAGTTGAATTAAAAAAACCTGTCAGCTTTCAAGGCATGGAGCACTTTTTAAGTGCCTTGCATCCTTATACAACCGTAGGCTACCCATTACTTGATGACTCAGGACAATTGCTCGCCGTGATAGGACTGGTTAGTAGCAATCATCAAGAAAGTATGAATTCATTATTTGCTTTTTTACACTTAATTTGTGTCTTAGTTAATACTGACTTTCCCTTAGCTAAAAATCCTTTAGCTCAGCAACGGGTGCTAGAAAAAATCCCGCTTAAGGCACCCCATAAAAGCATAGCCATTCCGATAACTACCAAAACAGAATCAACTCAATTAGATCTGCTTGTACAAAAAGCAGTCAAATTACAGCACTATAAAATACCCATCTTAATCACGGGAGAATCGGGTGTTGGTAAAGACCATTTTGTTAATCTTATAAAAAAAGCGGGCCCTAGAAAAAATGCGCCATTAATTGCAATTAATTGTGCTTCCATTCCTCATGACTTAATTGAAAGTGAATTATTTGGTTATGAATCTGGCAGCTTTACTGGCGCAAAAAGCACCGGTAAATTGGGTAAATTTATGCTTGCTGATACGGGTATATTATTTCTTGATGAAATTGGCGATATGAGTTTTGATTTACAATCAACGTTACTGAGAGTGCTTGAAACTTCTGAATTTACGCCAGTAGGCGGCAACAAACCTATTCATGTTGATGTGCAAGTGGTAGCGGCGACTAATGTTCAATTATTAGAAGCCGTGGACGCAGGGCGTTTTCGACGCGATCTTTACTATCGCTTAAATGGTGCGCAAATTCATTTACAGCCATTGCGTGAACGTAGCGATAAAAAAAACATTATTCAACATATCTTACAACGCGAATTAGCCTCACTTAGCAATGAAACAGCGCTTGAAATTCATGCCGACGTTATCACTTTATTTGAGCAGCACCCGTGGCCAGGCAATATTCGGCAATTAATTAATGTCATTAGAGCCACTTTATACACGACTAGCAATCGAGTGATTACTCGCCAAGATTTACCTCTTGATTTCATTACTGAACTACAACAAGAGAAATACATTGAAATGCGCAGCACTAACATATCTATAGCAGACGATAATCTACCCGTAATGAGCTTACTAGATTGGGAATTACACGGCATAAAAATGGCCTTAAAAGAATGTAATGGCAATATTTCGCTCGCGGCAAAAAAACTGGGCATTACCCGTACTACGCTTTATAAAAAAATGGAGCGTTTTGATTTAAATAAAACCGGCAATCACAGCATACTGTACGCCACCGTGTAATAGATAAATATTTTCATGGGGGGGGGTAAATAACTACGCTAAAAGTAAAAATAATCGCTGACTATCTTGACCTTGCATTGACCCGCATTTTTGAAGGCAAAAAAAAGCCTTAGATTTTACTCTAAGGCTTTGATATTAATGGCTCCCCCGGACGGGCTCGAACCGCCGACCTAGTGATTAACAGTCACCCGCTCTACCGACTGAGCTACAGGGGAACAAACTTTTTTAAAATGGTGCGCCCGGAGAGATTTGAACTCCCGACCGATCGGTTCGTAGCCGATTACTCTATCCAGCTGAGCTACGGGCGCTTTATTGAGCTAGCTATTATCTTTTATATAAAATAAAAAGTCAAAAAAAATTGGCGGAGAGAGAGGGGTTCGAACCCTCGATGGGAGTTAAAGCCCATACTCCCTTAGCAGGGGAGCGCCTTCAGCCTCTCGGCCATCTCTCCTAATACTTATAAGAACACTTACTCTGAAATATCAGAACCAGATTGCTCTTTTTTAATTCTTTCGTAAATTTCTTCTCTATGGACAGAAACATCTTTAGGTGCATTAACACCGATGCGAACTTGATTTCCTTTCACTCCAAGCACAGTAACCGTAACCTCGTCACCAATCATTAATGTCTCACCTACTCGACGAGTCAATATAAGCATGGCTTCGCACCTCCCTAATGTGTTAAAAACTTTCTACCCAATACAGGGTCAAACTTACGGGTGTAATATTAACATTTTTTTACATAAAAAAAAACTAAAACACGTGGTTAAGTCTAGCTTAAAGTATTATTTAAGCTTTCTAAATCATTATAAATAATTGCTGTATAACATTATTTTAAATTTTATGTTGCATGCTAATTTTTAATTAAATTAGTCTTAATTTACGCTTTGTTAATAAATCTATTGTCATTTAATATTGAGATGCAGCATTTGCCACATCTCCAAACTAACACTTTAAAATAATTAAAAGGTAATTATTTCTTCACCTTGACTAACTAATACGATGTCTGCAGGACGTTCAGCAAATAAACCTACACAAACTACACCCGTAATATTATTGATAATATGCTCTAATTTAATTGGCTCTAAAATATTTAAATTATGAACATCTAAAATAGAGTTGTGATTGTCGGTTACACAATTTTCACGCCACACGGGTTGCCCACCTAATTTTACTATTTCTCTAGCCACATAACTTCTTGCCATAGGAATCACCTCCACAGGCAATGGAAATTTACCTAAAATATCCACGCGCTTTGTTCCATCTGCAATACATACAAATTTTTTACTTGCTGCTGCGATAATTTTCTCACGCGTTAAAGCCGCGCCGCCACCTTTTATTAACTGTTTTAAGGGATTGATTTCATCAGCACCATCAACATATACCTCTATCGTGCCTACTGCATTAAGATCTAAAACTGGAATACCCACTTTACGCAAATGCTCAGAACTGGCTTCTGAACTTGATACTGCACCCTCAATTTCTGCCTTAAATTCGGCTAAACAATCAATAAAATGACGTACGGTTGAGCCTGTACCAATGCCAATAATACCTACGCCTTTAACGTAAGGCAGGGCTGCTTGTGCGACTTTTTGTTTTAATTGATCTTGAGTCATCATAATAACGTTTTCCTTTTGGTGTATGTAATTAAAGAAACCTTCGGTTAATTTTTATTCGCTTACCTGTCACAACTAATACCTAAATATTTAATTTACAATATAATTTTGTCTTGTAAATTATTTAGCCAATTAACTTTATTCAATCAAGGTAGCTTTAGTATTGATGGAATAAACGATTAATTAATCGGTGTGCGATAATAACGCAGTTACCTTGAATGTTCAGCCGAATTTTAATCATGCCGCAAAAATATATAGAAAAAATCTTACGCGCGAAAGTTTATGATGTTGCCATTGAGACACCTTTAGATTTTGCCCGCTCGTTATCAAGTCGCTTTAATAATACAATTTTATTAAAGCGCGAAGATTTGCAATCCGTTTTCTCCTTCAAGTTACGCGGTGCTTATAACAAAATGGCAACCTTAACTGCTGCGGAACGCAGCATCGGCGTTATAGCCGCTTCTGCAGGAAATCATGCGCAAGGGGTTGCTTTGGCAGCCCAAAAGTTAGCTATTACGGCGCTAATTGTTATGCCCAGAACCACCCCAGAAATAAAAATTAATTCAGTGCAAAGCATGGGCGCAAATATCATTTTATTTGGTGATTCTTATAACGATGCCTATAGCCATGCGCTTGAACTTGCTGAGCAAAAAGGCTTGATTTTTATTCATCCCTATGATGATGAATATGTTATCGCTGGTCAAGGCACGGTGGCGATGGAAATACTTAGACAACAAACTGGCGAACTTAATGCTATTTTTGTTCCTGTTGGCGGCGGCGGTTTGATTGCTGGCATTGCTGTTTATACAAAATTTGTTAGACCTGAGGTAAAAATTATTGGCGTTGAACCTGAAGATGCTGATTGTCTAAACCGTGCACTTTTAGCGGGCAGTCGTGTAATTTTGGATCAAGTAGGACTGTTTGCAGATGGCGTAGCAGTAAAGCAAGTGGGCGCAGAACCTTTTCGTTTAGCACAAGCGTATGTTGATGAAGTCATCACCGTCAATACTGATGAAATTTGCGCCGCCATTAAAGACATCTTTGATGACACTCGCTCCATTGCAGAACCCGCTGGCGCATTAGCCATTGCTGGCTTAAAAAAATATATCGAACGCCACAAACTAACCAAGCAAACGCTTATTGCCATTGATAGCGGTGCAAATATTAATTTTGATCGCCTACGTTATGTCTCGGAACGCGCGGAAGTGGGTGAACATCGTGAAATTTTACTTGCTGTGACCATACCTGAAACACCTGGCAGTTTTTTAGCTTTTTGCGCAGCACTTGGCAATCGCAATATCACTGAATTTAATTATCGTTATTTCACTTCAAACCAAGCACATGTGTTTGTTGGATTATCCAGTTCTGGCGACAAAACTGATCGCGCAAACCTTATCTCGTCATTAACTCTTAAAAATTTTGAGGTAGTCGATATGACAGGTAATGATTTGGCTAAAGAGCATATCCGTTACATGGTTGGCGGTCATGCACCTGATGGTTTATCTGAAATCATTTACAGCATTCAATTTCCAGAACGACCTAGTGCCTTATTAAATTTTTTAACTGAGCTAGGCGGACGCTGGAATATTAGTCTGTTTCATTACCGCAATCACGGTGCTGCCTTTGGTAAGGTATTAATGGGCTTACAAATAAATCTCGAGGATAAGACCGCCTTTGAACAATGCCTTGATGCGTCAGGTTTTAGCTATGAAGAACAAAGCCAAAATCCTGCCTATCAATTGTTTTCTGGTAACAGCTAAATCCCAAGCAATTGCCGCTATCAGCACCATTAACTTAGTGGCGGTGCATCTTCTTCTAACGACAAAATAAACCCCCAATTTACTGAGCTAACAGGCATAATTGATAGGCGATTACCACGACGTATTAACTGAAAATCTTGTAACTGCACCTGATCTTTAAGTTCTTTTAGCGTGATAACGCGTCTTAAATGTCGCACATAATGAACATCAACCATAAACCAGCGCGGTTTATCTGGAGTAGATTTGACATCAAAATAATTGCTGGTGTGATCATGTGCCGAAAAATCTGGGTAAGCAGCGCGTGCAATATCCATTATTCCTACAATGCCTGGCTGCGCACAATTAGAATGATAAAAAAACACCTGATCCCCTATACGCATCTCATCTCGCATCATATTTCGTGCCTGATAATTACGCACTCCGTCCCACGGCTCTTGCTGTTGCGGTCGTTGACATAAGTCATCAAGACTAAACACGTCAGGTTCTGATTTCATTAACCAATAGTTCATTTTTGTTCAATAGTTATTTTCATTAAATTCAATAGTTTAATTAAGCTCGTTAAAACCACGTAAGTCTTCATTTTATAACTAATAATTTCGATTAGTCAGCATAACCCTAAGCAATTTTAAGAAAATATTTTTTGCCTATTATCATTAAAATGATACTACAATCAGTATACGGAATAACTATCACATGCAGCCACTACCTCTACTGCCTTCACACTCCGTCTGCGCTTAATTCATATAATCAAAGGTAAATTTATGGCTCTCAAAACAAATCGCCCCACCTCCCCCCATTTACAAGTCTATCAACTCCCTTTAACAGGGCTCATCTCTATTAGTCATCGCCTCACAGGCATGTTTCTTTCTTTTGGTTTAATACTCTTTGTCGTCACAGTTTCAGCTGTTTCTATGGGCTTAGAGTCTTATACAAGCATGCAAAACGTGTTGCAATGTTGGCTAGTTAAATGTGTGTATTGGGGATTTATTTTTGCACTGTTTTTTCATTTATGCCATGGTATTCGACATTTATTTTGGGATATAGGGATTGGCTTTCAGCAAGAAACTTTACACAAAATAGCTATTATTGAAATAGCTGTTTCTTTTGTACTGACTGTTACTACATTTCTTAGCTTATAACGGAGAATACTATGTCACTTAGAACGCCTTTAGCGATTGCACAGGGCTTAGGCTCCGCCAAATCTGGCGTACTGCATTGGTGGATGCAGCGCTTATCAGCGGTAGCTTTAGCGCCCTTAAGCTTACCGCTTATCTTATTTTTTAATTTATGCTTCAACGCTCCGTTCCAAGAGACTATTTTATGGCTTCAACACCCATTTAACTCAGCCTGCCTAGCCTTTTGGATTATTCTTGCTTTTTATCATGCAGCACTGGGGCTTCAGGTGGTCGTTGAAGATTATGTCGCTCATGAAGGGATAAAAATTATTAGCATTGGCTTAATTAAACTAAGCTTTGCTTTACTTGCCATTACTGCACTTCTTGCTGTAATTCGTATTATCGCTATTTAAGGACACTTCATGTCAACTGCTTATAAAATCATTGAACATACTTATGATGTAATCATCGTGGGAGCGGGTGGCGCAGGCTTACGCGCTACCTTAGGGATGGCAGAAAAAGGCTTAACAACAGCGTGCTTAACAAAGGTTTTTCCAACGCGTAGCCATACGGTAGCGGCTCAGGGCGGCATCAGTGCTGCGCTTGGTAATATGGGTGAGGACGATTGGCGCTTTCACATGTATGACACGGTAAAAGGCTCTGATTGGTTAGGTGATCAAGATGCAATTGAATACATGTGTCGCGAAGCAATTCCAGCCGTTATTGAATTAGAGCACTATGGCGTGCCCTTTTCTCGCACTGCTGAGGGCAAAATTTATCAACGTGCTTTTGGCGGGATGACCACTCACTTTGGCAAAGGTCAAGCACAACGCACCTGTGCCGCCGCTGACAAAACAGGCCATGCCATTTTGCACACGCTGTATCAACAGTCGTTAAAACATAATGCTGAATTTTTTATTGAATACATTGCCTTAGATTTAATTATGCAAGACGGCGAATGCCTTGGCGTCTTGGCGTGGTGCCTCGACGATGGTTCTTTGCATTTATTTAGAGCCCATGTAACGGTATTAGCAACAGGCGGCTATGGTCGAAGTTATTTTTCTTGCACCTCGGCACACACGGTTACCGGCGATGGCAATGCCATGATTCTTAGAGCGGGCTTACCTTTACAAGATATGGAATTTGTTCAATTTCATCCTACTGGCATTTATGGCTCAGGCTGTCTGATAACCGAAGGTGTGCGTGGCGAAGGCGGTTATTTAACCAACTCTGAAGGCGAACGCTTCATGGAACGTTATGCGCCTGCTGCCAAAGATTTAGCATCACGCGATGTAGTAAGCCGTGCCATGACCATTGAAATCAATGAAGGTCGCGGAGTGGGAAAATTAAAAGATCATATTTATCTGCATATTGAACATCTTGATCCAGCGATTATTCATGAACGCTTACCCGGTATCGCTGAAACATCTAAAATTTTTGCAGGTGTAGATGTAACCAAAGCCCCCATCCCTGTTTTACCAACCGTGCATTACAACATGGGCGGCATTCCAACTAATTACAAAGCCGAAGTCGTCACCTTAGCCAATAATAATCCTGACAGCATTGTGCCAGGTTTAATGGCCATTGGTGAAGCCGCGTGCGTATCAGTGCATGGTGCAAATCGTTTAGGCTCTAATTCGTTACTTGATTTAGTGGTGTTTGGTCGCTCTGCTGCCATTCGGTGTGCTGAATTAATTCGTCCAAATCAACCCCATCGCAGCTTAAAGAAAGATGCCTGCGCAACGGCCTTAGCGCGTTTTGACAAAATCCGCTTTGCCAAAGGCTCACTTGCCTCTGCAGATATTCGTTTAGCCATGCAACGCACCATGCAAACGAACGCAGCAGTGTTTAGAAGCCAAGATACATTAAGCGCAGGCAAACATGATATTAATTTGATAAAACAGTCATTTAATGATCTTAAAATGAATGATTCGTCGTTAATCTGGAACACCGAACTGGTTGAAGCTTTAGAATTAGACAATCTCTTGGCACAAGCGCAAGTAACCCTCCATGCCGCAGAAAATCGACAAGAAAGTCGTGGCGGTCATGCACGAGAAGATTTTCCAAAACGTGATGATGTTAACTGGATGAAACATACCTTAACGTGGCAAACTGAAGAAAATGTACACATTGATTATCGACCCGTTCACATGTTCACTTTATCGAACGATGTTGACGTTATTCCACCTAAAGAAAGGGTCTACTAATGGCTGAATTTACACTCCCCAAAAACTCTACACTCACTGAAGGTAAAACCTATAAAGCATTACCTGAAGCAACGTCTATTCGTCTATTCAAAGTGTATCGTTGGAATCCTGACACAGGCAGTAATCCACGTATTGATACCTTTGAAGTTGATATGGATAGCTGCGGACCAATGGTACTTGATGCCATTCTTAAAATTAAAAATGAAATTGATCCTAGCTTAACTTTTCGACGCTCATGTCGAGAGGGTGTTTGTGGTTCTTGTGCAATGAATATTAATGGCAAAAATACTCTTGCCTGCACCAAAGCAATAGAGAGCTTTACCGATACCATCAGCATCTTTCCCTTACCTCATCTTCAGGTTATCAAAGATTTAGTGCCTGACATGACTCATTTTTATGCACAATATGCGTCAATTAAACCTTGGATAACCACCCAAACTCCTGCACCTGCCGATGCAGAACGCCTGCAAAGCCATGAAGATCGAGCTAAATTAGATGGTTTATATGAATGTGTGATGTGCGCCTGCTGCTCAACCAGTTGCCCCAGTTATTGGTGGAACAGTGAACGTTATTTAGGCCCTGCTATCTTACTTCAAGCGCATCGATGGTTGATTGATAGCCGCGATGAACATACCGGGGCTAGACTTGATGACTTAGAAGACCCTTTTAAAGTGTTTCGCTGCCATACTATTATGAACTGCACTGACACCTGCCCTAAAGGCTTAAATCCTGCTAAAGCGATTGCAGAAATCAAACAAATGTTAGTTAAACGTCAATTAGGTTGATATAAAATCATGACCACACGGGAACTGTCGCGTTTACACTGGCAATGCCGACGGGGCAGTTTAGAACTGGATTTATTAGTCAATACCTATTTACATCAGTATTACACTGCGGCCGATGCAGCTGAAAAACAGTGGTTTTCTGAACAACTTCTGCTTGATGACCTAGACTTAATGGCCAGTATGCAGGCTAGGTTGAGTACCCTCAACTTAGCCTGTTTTAATGCTAATTTACTAAGCAAACACCACAACTAATTTGATTTATAAATAATACTAGCCAAACGTTTTAACTTTGGCGTAACCATCGGAATGGTCAGCATCGTACTACCAATTGCCATTAACAATAACGCAGTAAATGTTTCGTTAGTAATAATATTTTTATCCAATAAAATATTAACAAAAATAATCATAATTAACGCTTTAGTTTGTAATAACCAACCAATAATTGAGTCTTCACCTGGTTCCCACTTTAAAATTTTACCAGCAATTTTAAGTCCTAATAATTTTCCAGAGACTGATACGATTAATAACACACCCGCTACGATAAAAACCGCAGTTCCACCCATTTGCCAATTTGTTTTAAGGCCTGTACTTAAGAAAAACACCGGCATCACTGCTAACAAAATATGGTGACGCAATAAGTCCATGTGCTCTTGATCAAACCAATCGCTATCCAAAATAACACCTGATAAAAAGGCACCCACCATAAAATGCAAGCCTGCCCAATCCGCAGCAAAACCACACAAAGCTAACCAAATTAAACCAACGTACCACCGGTCTTTTTGAGGCAACCAAGCCATTAATTTTCGAAGTGCATACGCACAGACAGCATAACCAACAAAGAAAAAAGCTTGATGTCCTAAACGTTCCCAATCCATCAAAATAATTGCCAAGACTCCCCAAATTGCAATGTCATCCAAACTTGCATAACGTAAGATACGTTGCCCAATAGGTTGTCTTAGAATTTCCAATTTTTCCATAAACAGAATAAGAATTGGCAATGCTGTTACCGCACACGCCATACCTATACCGACTGTAAATTGCCATGTTTGCCCAGACACCCCAATCCACCCTGGATACTGAACAATAATAAATGCAGCAATACTGCCAAAAAATAAAGGAATGCCTAATGCCAAACTTGCGGTAATACCACTTTCAATTCGATTTTCCCACGCTTTTTGAATATTTAACTCAATACCTGCTATCCAGACAAAAATCATCACCGCCCACCATGCAATACCATTTAAAGCACCAATAACCGGCTTACTGAAAATAAAATTATATACTTCAGGATATTCTGCACCTAACACCCCAGGCCCTAACAAAATGCCACAAATAATCTGCACCACAACTAAAGGTGCATAATAATCAGTTTTACCCACTCGCCAAATTAAATACGGCACCGTAAAAATAATCGTCATCGCTATTAAAAAAATTTCACTCGTGTTCATTATTACCTATAACTCCTTAAATTAGTTGAATTTTAATTAAATATTTATGAGCGATGCCATAAAAAATAACAGTTTTATGCCTAACAACTTTTTAAAGTATCATTTAATACCTAAATGTCGCGATATGGTTGTGGTATTTATTTAAGCATCATTGCGACAACCATTTGCGCCCTATCAGCAATCACTTTTTGTACTGCTGGGCGTGTATTGCACACTTCGTTATAAACAGCTACATGAGGAATTATTGCCAATAACTTATCTTCACCATAAATTTTTTGTGTTGCCTCACTAATCATAAAAAAATGTGCGACAGCGACACAATCGGCTACAGTAAAAACATCACCCGCGATAAAAGGGGAAAACTTCACTAAACGGGCTAAGCCATGCACACCTACGACTACTTTCTCTAAAACTTCTGCTTTGGTTTCCTCGGACACTGAACCGCCAAAAAAAGCTTCTTTGTAAAGTCTACGAACATGTAATTCAATATTTAACTCAATATGTTGAATTAACTCTCGACACTTAGCACGCTCAAATGCTTGACTTGGATAAAGGGGGATATCTGTAAAGTTATCTTCTAAAAACTCTAAGATCACTTGTGATTCTGAGAGCACGCCGTCTTTGGTTTCAATAAAAGGAATTTTACCTAAGGGTGAGCGCGCGAGTAAGGCAGGATCTTGCGAAGGCAGCACCTTTTCTTCTGTAAAATCGATGCCTTTTTCTAATAACACTAACTTGATTTTATTGTAATAATTACTAAGCGATACACCGCATAATTTAATCATATGAATTACTTGAATTTAATATTGAAGGGATAAAAAGAATTTATTTTACAGCAGGTTATTTAAACAAAAAATTACGCTACAAAAAAAACAGGCGCAACACAATATGCTGCGCTTGTTCAAGTCAAACTCTAACGAAAAAACTACATCGCTTTTTTAGTTGCGTATAACAATTTGATTGGTCCAACTTGCTGTCCATCTACTGTCAATGAGCAACGTTGCAAGCCATGGTTTTCAATACGTGGATCGTTGGTTACCCATGGTGTAAATTCAGCACGATCTTCATCTTCAGCAAAATGTTCTTCTGAATACATAGTGTCAGTAACCTGTACAACACTATTGATAAAGTTCAACAGCGTGTTACGAGGTTTTAAATTAGCTAAATCACCATCTAATAAATCTGCGGCTTCATCAAAACGCACCACAACAGAACTACGTGTATTACCGCCTTTTACAAACTCACCATTTTCATAATAACGGAACACTGGATGTAAAAATGCTGCTGAACCTGGTCGCTCAGGATCATTACGACGCACGAAGTTTAATGAATCAGAAAAACCATTTTCAAAATTATCAAACCCTAATTCTAAGGTGAATAGAACCATTTTTTTGTCAGCAAAGGCTGGCTCTGTTAAGACATACTCAACAGGTAATTCATAATATAGCGTTGCCTTACCTTCCTCGAAAATCAGCACGTCACACAAGGTTCCAAATAATTGGTAAAGTGCAGACGTTGTACTTAAACGTGTCACTAACGCAGCGCCTAATTTCTGTAAATCCTCTTCACTTGCTAGCGAGAACATATCATTTGGCAAAGTAACACCATGATTTTTCTCTTCTAATAAACGGAATAATGTGCGAACGTTGTAACGGAAACCGTGAATAAATCCTGATGCTGACTTTTTATCACGACCAGCCATTGAAGTACCAATAAAGTATAAATCAGGCACTGTACTTTCCCAGTTTGTTTTCAACACAGGGTATTTTTCAATTTTGCATGCTTCAGGAACAATGTCTTCAGCAAATAAATCTTTATCAATGTATTTAAAACCTGTGCTGCGAATGACATGATCAACTTCAAACCAGCCACGTGCAGTCCCTGGAGTATTCCAATGCGGCAACTCTTCTTCGTAATAAACGCGTAAGGAGCCATCATCTTGCTTCGTGATTTTAGTTAACACGGAACCTGTTACCCCGTGCATCGCTTTTAATTGGAACATATCCAAAATAGTATTATTAAATGAACGAAGATCGCCCACGAAATGACTATTCCATGCATGTCTAATTAAACGATTACCAATCATAATGAAAATAATCGCGGCATGACCAGCAAGGTGATCGGCAGTTTCAAAAGCTGAGTTACCACGACCTAAAATAACCACACGTTTATTTTTATAAAGCTCAACATTTGAAGGATCATGATCTTCATAGCCTTCTGCTAATTCAATACCTTCGATATCTGGAATGTTAGGTTTTACTGGGCCGGTAGCTAATAGCAAATGTTTACAGCTAAATTGCGTGCCATTATCATCAGTTAATACAAAATGGTGGTTATCATCATGCTCACGTGCAATATGAGTAACACGCGTGTCGTACTTAATTTTTAAAGCAAATTTTTTCGCAAAATCATTTGCATAACGCACTAAATCAGCACTTTTTGGATACAAGTCTTGGCTATAATCAGGGAACATGTGGGAAAAATCGCTAGTCAATAACGAATTCCAATCATGTCTCATATTAAACTCAGCTTCAGGAAAATAATTATTAAATTTATTTAATGAAATTAACGTTCCATGACGCGGGTAGTGACTGTAAAAAGAAGCGGCATGATCATTGCGTTCAAGAACAAGGTAATCGCGGCCAGCTTGCTCCATTAAGTAACTCATTTGCAAGCCCGCAGGACCTGCACCAAGAATGATATATTCGTGATAGTTCATAATAGTTTTTATATTAAGGGGAGATTGAAAAAATTTAAATATAGCTGATATTAAAGCAGCGTCTATTTATGTTTATTACCGTGACATTAATTATTCGATTAAACATTACGTTACTCAATAATACGCCACAAATATTAATTTATTTATTACCTATACTTCCACTGCTAACTGCTAACCAACGTAACCATTTTAAAGTAAACTTTTAATTTTATATCGCTCTACACATTATAACCAGAAAATGCAAAATAATGCCTGTACGCTTAATAGATGGGTATATGCTCTCTAAAAATTGACATTAATAAGGAAATTAACTCTGCGTTAAAAACATTTCAATATTTAATGATACACAAAGCAGAAAACAAACTATTCTCAATAGTTCTTTAAACATCAAAGATAATGATATAAACCAAAGTAATCGTAAAAACGCCTTAATCAGATAATAACCGCATAAAAGATCCGCTAAAATACAGTAGTGCCTACTATCGTACAGTCAAAAAAATATTTCTATTTAATTTTAAATATTACACTCATTAAACTGCATAAAAAAAAATCTAATGCACCACCAAAATAGTTACAGTTAAAATCTTACGCTTTATTAAAAAAAAAACAAAATAAAAAAGTGAAAAAAATGACATTATTTTTAACAAAACGCTTTAGCAAACAATTAAATTAATTACAAACTTTAATAAAAAAATCATTAACCTAACGCTTTAACAAACAATTAGCGTAATTACAAATCTTAATAGAAAAATTAAGCTTATATACTACATTAAATATAAGACGTTATTTTAAAAAGCGTCTGCTTTATCACTAAAGGTACTTAACTTATTAATATTAACTGTATGCAGCCATGAAACAATAAACTCAGCAATTTGCTGTGGTTTATTAATATCTAATTTAACTGGAGACGTTAACAAATCAAGGGGGATATCGGCGGCAATTGCCAGCAACTCAGGATCATTCATGACGACACACGCACTTAATAAATCACTGCGATACAGTTGAATTTTAGGTATTTTTTCATTTTTAAACCCTTCAACTAAAATTAAATCAATATCCTTTTGTGTGAAGAATGTTAATTGCTCGGCTAACGTTGGTTCTTTTTTATCATCAAATTCGGTAATCAACGCGCGACGATACGATGACACCACCATGACTGAAGAAGCTCCAGCCTTACGAAATCGGTAGCTATCTTTACCTGGGTAATCAATATCAAAATCATGATGACTGTGTTTTATCAGCGCAATGTTTAATCCATACTGCTTTAATAAGGGAATGATGGCTGTAATTAACGTTGTTTTGCCCGTGCCACTGGGGGCAACAAAACCAAGTAAAGGTGGCAATTGATTTAGCATAATTATGAAGTTTTAATTGTGGCGCTCAACGCCCATTGTGGAAATTAACAACGATTTTTTTAGCTAACACTATGCAGCAATTCTCATTATGACAATGACAGTTAAGTTAGGGTGACTAAGCGATAGCGCGTCCACCGCTTGCAGTGTGGTGGACACGCTATCGCTTAGTCACCCTACAACGCTTTATCGCCTTTTCATGCTGTGCACAACCATAATGAGAATTGCTGAACAATATGACAAGCTTAAGCATTTATAAACCGATTTAACTATAATGATCTTTCAGCTACTCATTTTTACCTTAACAAGAAAACAATGATTTACCTTTTACTTTTTGTAACATTAATTAGCATTATCTATTTTTTGGGTCTAAAAAAACGACTGCCCGCACCATTACTTTTTGGGTCTACCACAAAAAAAATTGTGCTGACTGTTGTGTTATTAATAGTGCTCTCTCTTCTAGCTACAGGTAAATTAAACAGTCTGTTAGCTGTTTTTGCTTTAATGATTATCTACTTCATAAAGCAGGTGCCTAATTTAGTTAAGTTTGCTCTGCACTATAAAATTCAACTTAGCTCATTTTGGTCACAGTACAAAAAGGCATCCCAACGCGCAAATGCTCAAGATTCTGCCTCGCAGCACTCGCAGACCTCAGCGACCAAAAACCAAGGCGCACATACCCAATACAGCTATAAAAAAACCGCTTCGCCACCCTCAAAAAACACCCTATCTCTTCTTGAAGCTTATAGTGTTCTGGGACTTAAGCCCGGCGCCTCTCAACAAGACATCATCACTGCGCATCGTAAACTCATGCTTAAAAATCATCCAGATCGTGGTGGCTCTCATCACCTCGCGGCAAAAATTAATTTAGCCAAAAAACTCCTGTTAAATAATAACCAATAGTCCGTCATCATGGCACTGCCCTGCCCCCAGTGACTTAGACTTAAACGTGTCGTGGGAAGCTCTAAAAATCATCACCTCGCCCTTTCAAAAAGCTTAGCAAACAGTAAGATTATTTTACCTTCCGATATCTTATGATATATCTACACGCAACAAAGCCACAAAAACGTATGATCTAGCCAGCAATGCTCATTATGGCCATCACGACATCCAATCGCTTTAGAGACCATAAAAGACGTGTATTCGAAAGCAAAAATCATTATTTTTGGCTCCAGCATAGTCTACGTGCAAGTCATAATGAGCATTGCTGGCATTTGGCTTTTTTTGTTTTTTTAATAGACTTAATTTTGAATACCTTCACAGTTTCAGTAGTGTATCGGTGGCTGACTCAAACAAAAAAGACGGACATAAATGAAAAAATTTAAATTAAGCCTACTCACTGCGATTTTACTTATCTCCACATTACGCTTAGAGACGCATGCCGAGCTAACGATCAATCGGCAGGATAAAACCAGCCAAAATGCTGGGCAAAATCCTTTCCTTAAAAACGAAACAGATCATCAGGATGGCAAAGTTGTTAGTTTGGATAGCTCTGGGCAACACCACTTGGAAGTAAAAACCATAGACGAACCTGATTCGATGACATGGGATGCGGCCGTCATTGCAGTTCAAAAACATGGATTGGGCTGGCGTTTACCGACAATTGTTGAATTAAAGTTCTTATACGAACAAAGAAAGCTAATCAGTGGATTCAGTGACGAAGATTATTGGAGTTCAACGGAGCGAGATATCAACAGTGCTTGGATACAAGGATTTCGCGTGGGTGACCAAGACCGTTACATCAAACACAGCAAGCTAAAAGTTCGTGCTGTCCGATCATTCTAAACTGCCCTGTTATTTCTAACTGTTTTCAATTTTTTTACTAAGGAGTTAAATCTTGGCACATTACCTCATTATTGCAGCCAGTAGCGGGATTGGTCAGGCCACCACAAAACTATTACTATCCAAAGGCCATACTGTTTTCACCACTGCCCGTGATGAAAGCAAAATTTCGCCTGATGCTTTTTTGGATGCGACTGATTTTGACGCTGTTGATAACATCTTTTCTGAAGCCGGAAAGCTGGATGGCGTGGTGAATTGCAGTGGTTCATTGCTACTGAAATCGGCGCATCTAACTAGCAAAGATCAGTATCAGAGCGTAATGGACGCGTCGTTAACCACTGCGTTTGCCACTGTGCGCTCCGCCGGAAAATATCTGCACAAAGGTGGTTCAGTGGTGTTAATTGCTTCCGCAGCAGCCAAGGCAGGGTTCGCCAACCACGAAGCTATCGGTGCTGCTAAAGCGGGTATTATCGGGTTGACCCTTTCCGCAGCCGCCACTTATGCCTCATCTAATATTCGCGTTAACGCCGTTGCCCCAGGTTTAACAGAAACTCCGTTAACCTCGGCACTCACTAGCAATAAGACCACCCGAAAATTTTCCGAAGCCATGCACCCCTTAGGTCGTCTTGGCAAAGCCGAAGATGTGGCGAGAGCGATTGTATTTTTGTTAGATCCAGAGAATGACTGGATCACAGGGCAAGTTTTGGCAGTCGATGGTGGCTTATCCAGCGTTCGGCCTAAAATGAGATCTTAAATGACTTCCGTTTGCCTTGTTCTTGGCGATCAATTATCGGAATCCTTAACTTCCCTTAAAGCTTTTAATAAAGAAAATGATGTCGTGTTGCTATGTGAAGTGCAGGAAGAAGCCACTTATGTGAAGCATCACCCAAAAAAGATTGCCTTTTTATTCTCGGCAATGCGTCATTTTGCTGAACACTTAATGCAGCAAGGTTTTACTGTGCGCTATGTCAAATTCGACGATCCTGGTAATTCGGGTAGCTTAGCAGGGGAAGTCAGACGCGCTATTGCTGCTATCCCTGCCAATAAAGTGATCGTTACAGAACCGGGTGAATATCGGCTTTTACACGCATTCAAATCTTGGCCCGATACGCTTGGCATCGCGATCGACATTCTGCCAGATACGCGTTTTCTGTGTGGGATTGATAAATTCAAACACTGGGCAAAGGGCAAAAAACAACTGCGGCTGGAATTTTTTTATCGCGAAATGCGCAAGCAATACAGCATTTTAATGGAAGACAACGGAAAACCGACTGGAGGGAAATGGAATTTCGATAAAGAAAACCGAAAACCGCCATTAAAAGGTATGGCTTCCCCGAAACGCATTAGCCATAACCAATCAGCGATTACATTAGCTGTATTAAAACTGGTGCATGAACGTTTTCACAATCATTTTGGTACACTAGAACCCTTCCATTTCGCAGTCACACGCGAACAAGCGCTGCAAGAACTGCATCATTTCATCGACAATTTACTCCCACAGTTTGGTGATTATCAAGACGCAATGGTTGTTGGTGAACCCTATTTATACCATTCATTAATTTCATCGTATCTCAATGCTGGCTTGTTGCTGCCATTGGAAATATGCTTATTGGCTGAAGCCGCCTATCGCTCTGGCAAAGCCCCGCTCAATGCTACTGAAGGCTTCATTCGTCAAATCCTAGGCTGGCGAGAATATGTGCGCGGCATTTACTGGTTGCACATGCCAGATTATGCGCAACTCAATTTTTTCGATGCGAAAAGGCCATTGCCAAATTTTTACTGGACTGCCGATACTCGCTTATTTTGCCTCGCTGAAACTATTCGTCATACCCGCGATCACGCCTATTCCCATCATATTCAACGCTTAATGGTTACTGGCAATTTTGCCTTACTGGCTGGCATTAATATTACCGAAATCTGCGAATGGTATTTGCTGGTTTACGCGGATGCTTACGAATGGGTCGAATTGCCTAATACTTTAGGTATGGCTTTATTCGCTGACGGCGGCATAATAGCGAGTAAGCCTTATGCAGCAAGCGGAAAATATATTCATAAAATGAGTAATTTTTGCCAATATTGCCAATATGACCCCATGCAAACCCTAGGTGAAAAAGCCTGTCCTTTTAATGCTTTGTACTGGGATTTTCTGGCACGACATGAAGATAAACTGCAAACTAACCAACGCTTAACTTTTATGTATGCTTACTGGCATAAACAAACTCCAGAACAGCAAGCGGCTATCCGCGAGCAGGCGGCCTTTACCTTCCAAAAAATGGACACTGGAAATTTATAATCACTATTGAAACAGACTTCATGGATAAGCCCTCAGCGATAACAATCAAACAGCTCCATAAAAGCTACCAAGAGTCCGCTCAGCAACAGGTCATTTTCAATGGCGTGGAAATGCAGGTCAGTCGTGGTGAGTTCATTGTTTTACTGGGTCGGAGCGGCTCGGGTAAATCCACTTTCTTGAACCTGATCAGTGGCATAGACCCGCCCGATAGTGGCAAGATTATTATTAATGGCATCGACATTTCAGCACTGTCCGAACGAGACCGCACCCTGTTTCGCCGTCATCATATTGGTATTGTCTTTCAAGCCTACAACCTCATTCCTACCTTGACGGTGGCTGAAAACTTGCTATTACCCTTAGAATTAATCAAGCGTTTAACTCGCAAGGATCGTGATAATGTCGCAGAGTTACTGGATAAATTAAAACTATCTGGTCGTTTAAACAGTTATCCAGACCGACTTTCTGGTGGTGAACAACAACGAGTGGCGATAGCGAGGGCATTAATACATGACCCTGACGTAATTTTAGCCGATGAACCTACTGGCAACCTTGATTTAGATACCGCAGGACAGGTATTAGAGTTGCTAGATATTTTGATTAAAAAAGCAGGCAAAACGATGATTATGGCGACCCATAGCCAGGAAGTCATTGGTCAGGCAGATCGAGTTTTTTCTATCAGAAATCAGTCTTTGCATCTCGAATGAATAGCCTTCTTCAACGTTCCAGCCGCAATTTTTTATGGCAGCATCCTTGGCAACTGGTGCTGGCGATTTTAGGTATTGCTTTGGGTGTGGCGGTTGTCATTGCTATTGATTTAGCCCTGGAAAGTTCGCTTAATTCCTTTAATCAAGCAAGTAAGGTGTATACCGGAGCAGCAACCCATCGCATCATAGCCAGTGATGGTGGGCTGAATGAAAAACTGTATACCCAGTTAAGGGTCAAGGGGGTTAGCCATTTATCGCCGCTAGTGACGGGCTATGTAAAACTAGCCCAAGCGGACAAAGACAGTTTTAAGGTAGTTGGCATTGATCCCTTCATTGAAAAATCATTCCAGTCGGGTTGGCAAAACGGGCAAAAAGAAAACGTTTCCCCTGACTTGTTCACGCGCTTAATGACTGAGCCAAACACTGCACTGCTTAGCGAAAAAACTGCACAAAGCCTGCATATCCAACTTAACGGTCAGTTATCACTGGTCACCAGTCGAGGTCAACAATCATTAACCATTATCGGTTTTTTACCCCATACCGATGCCGTTTCAGAACAAGTGTTGGCTAAACTAATTATCACCGATATTGCAACGGCACAAGAGGTACTGGATTTATTTGGCAAACTGAGTTCCATAGAAATACAGCTGACTAACGATGCACCCAAATTTGAAGCGGCTATTCGGTCAATGTTGCCCGGCAATGCTCTCTTGGTTTCTTTAGATAGCCAAGAACACTCCCTACGGGAAATGACCAAAGCATTTTCCATCAACCTCAAAGCATTAGGCTTACTGTCATTGTTGGTAGGCATGTTTTTAATCTACAACACGATGACTTTTTTAGTCATGCAACGGCGGCATTTAATCGGCAGCCTACGCTTGTTGGGCGTAACCCGACAGCAGATTTTTACCTTAATACTCAGCGAAGCGTTTTTATTGGCGCTGATCGGTACATTAATCGGTATTGTCTTGGGCGTGCTGTTAGGACAAGGCTTGTTACAGTTAATTTCGGGTACGATTAACGCCATTTATTTTCGTATTGACACAACAGCCTTAGTGATTACCCCTTTCCAACTTGGCAAAGGCATGCTGTTAGGCATGAGTGTCACTTTTTTTGCCATATTACTGCCCGCCTTTGAAGCAACACGCTTGTCGCCCGTAAAAGTAATGGCAAGATCGCAGTTGGAATCGGGTAGCCGTCGCTTAATAAAAGTAGTGGGATTCAGCAGTGGCTTTTTGATAATCGGCGGGTTGGCAGTGGCTTTTTTCTCTGGAAAAAGCATTAATTTGGGTTTAGCCAGTATTTTCCTGATTTTATTTGGTTTTGGTTTACTGACCCCGATGCTAACTTTGTGCTTAATGAAACTGATTGAATGTGTATTCGGGCGTTTTCTGGGCGTGTTAGGACGCTTGCCTGTGCGCATGGTCTCGGCAGAAATCAGCCGAACAGGCATAGCTATTGCCGCCTTGATGATTGCCGTGTCTGCGACCATCGGCATGGATTTGATGATCGGCAGCTTTCGCCAAACCGTCGCTCAGTGGCTGCATTCCAGCTTACCCGCAGACCTTTATGTATCATTACCAGGTGACAAAATGGGTTCCGACAAATTCTTATTTGATCAACAATTGAAAGATAAAATAGCCCAACTTGAGGGCGTGCAAATGGTGAGCACCGCCTTGCAAACCAAGCTCATAGCCGCGGGTGAACTCACCAAAACAACTGTGTTTGAACTGGCAACAAAATCCAAACAAAGCTTTATTTTCAAACATAGCATGGACGATAGTCTCTGGGACAGACTAGAAAATCAGCCTACCCTCATCGTCACCGAACCTTATGCTTATCACCATGCCCTTCAGATAGGTCAAAAAATTGACTTGAAAACCAATCAAGGCGCACAAGGATTTGAAGTTATTGGCATCAATGCAGATTACAGTGGCGACCAAGGTCATTTGATCATGAGCAGGCAAATCTACCAGCGTTACTGGCCTAATTTAGGTTACACAGGCATTGGCGTTTATGCACGTGCAGAGGCAGATGTGCAGCAACTAGAAAGCCGCATCAGCCAATTATTGACGACGCAACAAGCCGTAAAATCAAATCAAACTATTTATAAAGCTTCAATGGAATTGTTCGAGCAGACTTTTACCATTACCGAAGCCTTACGTTGGCTGTCGGCAGCGATTGCATTTGTCGGGGTGTTCAGCGCGCTGATGGCCTTACAGTTTGAGCGGATACGCCAATTAGGAATTTTAAGGTCTATCGGCATCACCTCCAGCCAGCTCAGTGTACTGATAATCAGCGAAACTGGATTAATGGGCTTAATGGCTGGGTTATTGGCAATTCCCGTCGGCTTTATCGTTGCTTATGTATTAATTTTTGTGGTTTACCAACGCTCATTTGGCTGGACAATGGCATTTTATTTTGATGCAGGCACTCTTTTTCAAGGTATTGTTTTAGCCTTTATTGCCGCCTTGTTGGCTGGCGTTTTTCCCGCCTTAAAAATGGCGCAAACCCACCCAGCGGAAGCCTTGCGTACAGAATGAAAACTAACTGTCTAATTGCCATTGTATTACTATTGCTGGGCACGGTTTGGCTGCAAACCTCCCAGTTTCCATCAACTAGCAATGCAGCACTGGATAGTCAAAAACAGTCAAACTCAGCAAAAAATAACGGCTCACTTGGTGCGGTGTTATCAAACGATAGCAAAGGCTTTGCGCGGGCCTATACACCACAAGCCTTTTCGTTCCCAAGCGACCACGGCTCCCACAATCAATTCCGTTCTGAATGGTGGTATTTCACGGGTAACCTTAACAATCCTCAAGGCCGACAATTCGGTTACGAGCTGACCTTCTTTCGTTTTGCTTTGAAAGCAGATTTACCGAAATCAAAATCAGCTTGGCGCAGCAATCAAATGTACATGGCACATTTGACGTTAACCGATGTGGAAGCCAACCGCTTTTACACCGATGAACGGTTCAGCCGTGCCGGAAACGATTTGGCAGGGGCTTCCAATAAAAGCTATCAGGTCTGGCTGTATGATTGGTCGGCAAAAACCGAAGGCGAAGTAGATTTCCCGCTTCGGTTACACGCTAACAGCAACGGCTTTGCAATGGATATGTTACTGACCTCTCCCAAAGGCTATGTTAAACAAGGCAATCAAGGTTTAAGCCAGAAAAGCCCCGAACCGGGCAACGCCTCTTACTATTATTCCTATCCGCGCTTGATAACCGAGGGAACTGTGAATATTGGCGGTAAACCATTTTCCGTTACGGGCACCAGTTGGATGGACAGGGAATGGAGCACCAGCGCTTTGTCCAATGAGCAAAGTGGCTGGGATTGGTTTGCCTTGCAATTGTCTGATAATACCGAATTAATGTTTTATCAATTACGCCGCAAAGATGGCCAGCATGACAGCAATAGCTCCGGCTCTTACATACAGGCCGACAACACTAAAATAGCACTGAAAGACCACGATGCCACCATCACAACGCTCGATAACTGGAAAAGTCCGCATTCAGAAATCACCTATCCCTCGCGTTGGCGCTTGTCAGTCCCTAGCCAAGCTCTGGAACTGGAAATTGTCCCGTTCATCAACGACCAAGAGCTGAATGTCAGTTACCGTTATTGGGAAGGTGCGGTTAAAGTTACTGGCACTAAACAAGGCAAGCCCATTTCTGGACAGGGTTATGTGGAGCTAGCGGGTTATAACCAATAAACGTTTTAGAGCAATAGAAGTGATTTGATTTGACTTTAAATAAAAACACCATAGGTTGATTATGTGTTTGGATTGAAAAGGGTTTAACACTTAACCCATTCATTTTTAAAATCAATTGGAGATAATCAATGAGCAAAAATTTAACCAGTTTCATCTTAGTCACTTTGTATTTATTATCTAATACAGTATTTGCTATCACTAAGGTTACCCTGAGCGACGTTCATATCTGTTGCGTGACATGCCAAGAAGCGATTGAACATGCTGTACTTGGTGTCAAAGGCGCCAACGTCAGCGTAGACCGCGATACCTATAGCGTTGCGATTTCTGCTAACGACGATGCGGTCGTGCAAGCCGCCGTAGATGCCGTTGCTAACGCCGGCTTTTATGGAAAAAGCGACAACAATAATGTTGCAATAAAAGCCGCAGCCGTCGATGGAAAATCATCAAGTGCAGAATTTGTTGGTTTTCATAATTGCTGTGGTGGATGTTCCGCTGCAATAGAAGAAGCAGTCAAATCTGTTGCGGGTGTCCAAACAGTGGCGGTCAGCAAAAGATCGTGCCTAGTGAAAGGTAACTTTAATGAAGCTTCCGTTCTTAAAGCCATCAACAACGCCGGATTTTCGGCATCGGTTAAAAATTAATTTATTGACATATATTCCGAACGACAATGAATTACTTTATTGTGGAAGCGGCTAAAGCAGCTCCCACGTAAGTATTGATTCCCCCTCATTCGACTGGCTGATGACCGGCTCAGGCCCCTTTTTTTTAAAAGGGGGCCGTCTGTGCTTACAACGTTAGTTTAGCAAAGGTCTTAATAATTACGCTCCCACTTATATTGGCTTTTCTCACCGCACTCTTTTGCCGCTCGAAATATAATATAAACGTGAACCATGCAGCCCGACCAGATGAGTGCGAATTTAAGCCTCTGCACAACACCGCTCAGGTCAAGCTCCTCAAGCTCCTCAAGCTCCTCAAGCTAAAATAGCTGTATTATATTCATTGCCAGATAGTATTAGGAACGTAAACCTGAGCATTATTATCAATTTACGATGCAATTTTTCGTTTCTTTATTGACTTGATCGATCAGATGCTATGTTAAATAGTGGGTAAGATAAAAATATCCCACTTTTTTTAACGTTGAAACGACAAGCAAAACTTTCAGCTTTTATGAGTTTTCAATTTTGATTGCGAACTAAGGTGCACTATTTGGCTGCTCTTTAACGCTTTGAGTAAAGTCATGTAAGTATCGCGGTCAAACGCTGGTCGACCTTGCTGTAAAAGTGCCTTGACTTCATCGTCACTTCGCGCGGTACCGAGATAGCACCAATGATCGATGACATGCAATTCATCCGCCTCGCGGATGCCAATAGTCCCAGGATAAGGCCAACTGGCCAGTTTAAGCTTACTCATGGCGTTCAGCAAGCGTGTGGCATGTTCTAAACTCGATTCTTTGCCGACACAGACACCACGACAGCGTTTGAGTTGATGCGCAAAACACGGTTTGCCACGACCAATCTTTTCAAGACCGAGCAACCCAAGACATAGCTGATGTTGCTCTGCTAGACTACGTAAAGATTTTTGGGCATCGCGTTGGTTGCTGTATAAACCATATAAATTGTCCTGCTCACCAAAATCAAGATCGTTAGCCCAAGCCAACTGCGGCAATAACTGATCTTGTTTTTGTTGCAATTGCCAAGCACACAGGGCGTTTTTGCGCCGCAGCCGTTGATTATGAATAGGCATCATATGTTTGATTAAACGTGCTTCGGTCAGTAACGCACCCAGTTCGCCGCCAGTTTCAATCCAATCAATACGCTTAGTTTGCTGCGAAAGGCTCATCTCTTTACCGTTTCGATGATCGGCAGAAAAATGCGATAACACACGCTGGCGGATATTGATGCTTTTACCGATGTAAAGCGGTAAGTCGTTTTCGCCGTAGAACAGATATACACCAGGGCTTTCTGGTAATTCGTGAACTAAGTTGGGATCCAGTTGCGACGGTAAGCTGGAATATTGCACTAGATTTTTTACCGTTGCCTGAATCACCTCAGCTGAAAACTGCTGTGTCGCCTGTTGCCAAAACTGATAAATCAATTGGGCATCGGCTAAAGCGCGATGGCGTTGTTTGGTTTGAAGTTGATGGCGACTTATCAGGCTGTCAAGATTATGTCGCTCATATTGCGGATACAATGTCCGTGACAGTTTTACCGTGCATAACACCTGTGGTTTAAACAGCATCCCTAGCCGTTTGAATTCATTTTTCAGGAAGCCGTAATCAAAACGCGCGTTGTGGGCAATGAACAGTCGCCCCTGCAATAAGGCATCGACTTCGGCCGCCACTGCGTCAAAGTCTGGCGCATTTGCCACCATTGCATTGCTGATACCCGTCAATTGCTCGATAAACAACGGAATACGTATTTGCGGCTGGATTAATTGACTCCATTCCCGCACACCGTCATCATCCACCAAGACCATAGCAATTTCGATTATTCGATCTTTGGTAGCAGATCCACCGGTAGTTTCTAAGTCGACAAAAGCTAATGGTTGCATGTTCAAATCCTAGTTGGCTAACGTTTACTCTTTTTCAACTGAATTTGATGAATAGAAAAAAACGAGGGGGCGTACCACTGAGGCTTGGCATCCAATGCAGTCTTTTGCAAGATGATGGCTAGTTTCAGTTAAGCGTAAGGTTTAACAGATAGACGCAACAAATTATTTAAGTGTTTTGCTTTCGGTTTGAGGCTTGATTCATCTTGCTGCTTACTTAAATTCGTTCCAAATAGGGTTGTCGCGGTCATCTGGGGAAAGCTTTTTAAAGTCTTCAGGGTAAAGATGCCAAAATGATTGATTGATGGCACCTGCCCGATAATGAGGTTCTTTGCGATTGTGATGGAAAGGACACCACCAATTTTCCACTAATTTCACTAAATAGGCGTGCCAATTAAATAGAGCGATGCTAAAAACCAAAAGCCTCAAATAAGTAGTGCCCCAAAAGGTCTTAGCACTAGAAAACGTTTTGTTTTCGGGCAAGAAAGATCGGAAAACTTTCACGTTGGTCGCACCCGCCATTTTTAAATGCAGAACTGTTATCAATGCGCTAAACATAACAAAAGGCAGGCACAGAGTTAATATTAAACACACCAGTATCTTGCCAAGTTGAAACAGCATAGATGCTCTCTTTAGAAAATCATTAGCTTGGCTCTTTAAATCGCCGTCGGTTTTTGGATGGTTCTCATTGATGTTTTCTAATGTTTCCATCATCGTCATCAGTTTAGCATGCCATTCGAACAGCGCCACACTGTAGGGGCAATACCAAGTACAATTCAAAATCCAAAAAAGTTTGGAACTAACGGGATTAAAGCGGTTATTCGAGCCTTTAGTGACTTGATTTTTTAAGTTATATCGATGAGATTGACGGTCGGGTAAAAATGACCGATAGCTCGTATAATCCTTTACGCCTACCATTTTCAAATACAGTGCGATGAAAGCTCCGTTTACGATTATAAAAGGTATGCTTAGCAAAGGCAGATAAATTAAATGCACACAGAGTAATTTATAGACTAAGGGTTGTTGCTTGTAGGAATGATTAAACTGTACACGATCTTCAGGTTGTCCAGCTACGTTGCATTGATTACAGACTTTCATACGTTTTTAAAACCTTCAGTTTTTACCCGTTTAAGATTGAATTGAATGACTGCTTTCAAGGTTTAATGTTCGGTAGCCAGGTTTGGCAAATAGCATCCACGCATTGCCAATAGCACGTTCCCTGTAAGCCCCTTCGCAATAAGCCAAGTAAAACTCCCACATGTTAATAAAAGCCTCCGAATAGCCTTGCTGGCGAACTGCATCCAGTTGACTCATAAAAGCTTCCCGCCAATGCCGTAAAGTCAGGGCATAATGCGGGCCAATTTCCTCCAAATTAATCAGGTTTAAGTCTGAACGCTGGGTCGCTGCATTTAATAAGGCAGTTATGGCAGGAATACAACTGCCAGGAAAAATATGCCGCTTAATAAAATCCACCCTGTCCCGCGCTTGAACAAATTGTTGATCGACGATGGTAATGGCTTGAATTAAACACAGTCCGTGCGGTTTTAACAAATTAGCACATTGTTCAAAGTAGGTCTGGTAATACTGATGACCAATCGCCTCCACCATTTCAATGGAAACCAGTTTGTCATAACTGCCCTTTAAGTCACGGTAATCTTGAAATAAAAGCGTAATGCGATTGTCCAAGCCGGCTGCATGGATTCGCGCTTTAGCCAAGTCGTATTGCTGTTGCGATATCGTCGTGGTGGTAACATGGCAACCATATCGAGACGCGGCATGGATGGCAAAACCACCCCAACCGGCACCGATTTCAATAACGCTATCACATTGTTTAAGCTGTAATTTCTGGCAGATACGTTCCAACTTAGCAAATGAAGCCTCGTTCAAACTGGCCTCTGGTTGCTCAAAATAGGCACAGGAATACATCATCTTGTCGTCCAAAAACAGCTGAAAGAAATCATTTCCTAAATCGTAATGGGCGGCTATATTACGGCGGCTTCCGGTTAAGGTATTGCGATGTAAGGCATGCACTGCCTTACGAAGATGTTGGGTTACCCAAGAGAAATGCCCTTGATTCAGCCCTTCAAGTACAGGGCGATTACGCACCAAAAGACGCACCAAATCCACCAAGTTGGAGCAATGCCAATAGCCCGCCATGTAAGCCTCTGCCGCACCCACACTGCCACCAAAGACAATGTCACTGTAAAATTGCTCGTCGTTTATGGTTAGCTGAACTGGATAAGAAAAGTCGGCATGAGGCTTTCCAAAGCGAAGGCTGGTGTCATCATTAAGCTCTAACTCGCCGACCTGCAATTGTTGAAACTGTCGATGCAGTAAGTCTTTGGCCCAACGGCTTAACCAACGCGAGGTTGCCGGAGAGATGGCTGCTTTGTTAAGTGGGGCGAGTAAATTGAGCATTTTAGGCGTCTCCATGTCCGTTAAGGATGATCGTAAAACGGTATACCCTTAAGCTTAAGCTTTGCTGCCTCGATATAAATACCACCGATAGCTTTAAGTGTCATGAAAGGATAACTGAGCAAAGTCTGCGTTAGCTGGGTCGCGTTGATTGGCCGCTTTTTAAGGGTCAACGTGGCATCAAATAGCTTGAAACCGTCTTGATTAAGATTCATGTGAACGGTCAAGCGTTGTCCTGGTTTAGAGAAACGCCAGTCATAAATTAAATCCATAGGAAAAAATGGCGAGACATGGAAATCTTTGGCAAACTCATAGCGATGGAGGGATTTGCGTTGTTGTTCTCTACTTGGCGTCAGAATATAGCTAAATCGCTCATTCCAGGGCGTATTGGTTATTTCAGTAACAATGGTTTCCACTCGTTCACCCCTCATATCAAAGCAGTAATAAAAACTTACTGGGTTAAAGCTATAACCGAAATAGCGCAGGTGGCTCAATACCCTTACCGGCCCAATGGGTCTGACACCAGTTTTCTGCTCTACTAAATCACGTACCGCCTGATCTAATGGCACGGAGGGGTCGCCAAGATAATCTGCCCTGCGAAACCAAGCCAGAGCAGGTCTTCGCGTTGACCATAATGGATTTCCGGTAAACACCGTATCTAATTCTTGCAAATCAAGATAAGCCATGAATATCCGGTAGAAAAAAAAATGCGGTTTTGGTGCCAAACGACGATGTCGAATCTGACCCACATACAAACAGCTATTCATGTTTTTCAAGTCGGGTTATTTGTTCCACTGCTTGCAGTGCACTGTTGACACCGTCCTCATGAAAACCAAAGCCCCAATACGCCCCGCAGTAATAAGTTCGGTTCATGCCACTGATGTCCCGATGCCGCTTTTGGGCGGCAATACTTTCTCGGCTATAAACGGGATGATGATAGATCATCCGTTTAATGATGCGGCTAGGGTCTATCGCTTCTGCGTAGTTTAAGGTAACGCAAAAAGTCTCAGGTGCGTCTAAGCCTTGCAAGATGTTCATGTCATAGGTCAAGGCAACCAACTGTTGATCTTGTTTTCGAATATGGTAATTCCAAGCGGCCCAAGCTAGGTGTTTTTTGGGCAAGACAGTAACGTCGGTATGTAACACTGCCTCGTTGGCCTGATAACGCATGGCACCAAGGATAACCTGCTCGGCTTGCGTGGGTTCAGCCAATAGGCCTAAGGCTTGGTCGCTATGGCAGGCAAGAACCACCGCATCAAAGCGCTCAGGTTCTTGGCCTCTTGGCTTAATGGTTATGCCGTTAACATCTCGTTTGATACTGTCCACGGGTGTAGATAAACGTATTTTATGCTGGAAGCCTTGGGTCAGTGGTTTTAAATAAGATTTAGAACCCCCTTGTATCGTCCGCCACACGGGTCTTTTGCCAACAGTTAACATACCGTGGTTGTAAAAAAAACGCACAAAGTAACGAAAGGGAAAGGCGAGCATGTTAGCTCGACCTGACGACCAAATAGCCGCACCCATAGGAATAATGTAGTGGTCTTGAAACACTTGGGAATAACCATGAGACTTAAGGTAGCTCTCTAGTGTGGTGCCATCGTCACCATCTTCCAGCCAAAGCGGGGCTTCTTTGTTAAACCGAAGAATGTCTGCAATCATGCGCAGAAAGGAAGGTCGGATCAAGTTGCTGCGCTGGGCGAAAAGACGATTGAGCGAAACGCCGTTATATTCAATGCCGGTTCGCTCGCATTTGACGCTAAAGCCCATCGAACTCGGTTGTGACGAAACGTTCAACTCATCCATGAGTTTGATGAAATTAGGATACGTCCAATCGTTGAAAACGATAAAGCCAGTGTCGATGGCATAGGTTTTTCCAGCTAAGTCAATGTCATGCGTGTGGGTATGTCCGCCAATATAATCATTGGCTTCGAATAAGCTAATATCATGATTGTTTTGGAGATAATACGCGCAAGTTAAGCCCGAAATGCCGCTGCCGATGATGGCGATTTTCATTAATTCAATTCCGTGGTAAGAGCTTGTGAATGGATGTACCAACGCTGCGGTACCTTTTTCAGTTTATTCACATCGTAGCCATTTTCTGCCAGAAACTTCACTAAAGCTTGATAGTCAGTCTCTGGAATCTGAGCTGTCCTCGCCATAATCCATACGTAGTCCCTTGCCTCACGGCCTATTACGGTTAGGCTGTAATCGGGTTTTAAAAACGTAATTCTGTAATCCGCCTTGAAAGGCCAGATAAATTCCATGCCCCAAACCGCATTCGAGTGTGTATCGATGACGTAACCCGTCGGTTCGTAGCGTTTTAGAGGGCCTTGAAAATCGTTAGCTCGAAAGGTAAACGTAGTAGCAATGCGTCCATCTGGGTTCAAGCGATAAGATTCAATTGCATTATGTGCGCCTTTCTCGATAAAAGTGGGGATATTGGCGATCACATACCAATCCCCCATGAATTTTTGCAAATCCACCTGTTCAACCAAAGGCAAAGGCGGCTTCACTGGCGTGCATCCTGCGAATAGAAACGATAATCCAAAAAAAATTAGGCGCATGAGAAGACTCCAGTTATTCAGTTGATAAATATCATTTGGGTAAGCCAGGAAAAAAACAATTCGTACGCTTTTGGTATTCGCGATAAGCAGGACGACGCTCAATAAGATCTTTTTCTAGCAAGGGTACACCGGAGAGTTTAATCAACAGAAAAGACATCAGTAAGGGCGCAAACAGCACCCAAGGCGAAGCATCCGCCGATAAGGCAAGAAAATAAAACCCCCACCAGACGCAAAACTCGCCAAAATAATTGGGATGACGTGTATAACGCCAAAGTCCTTGATCCATAATTAGGTTTTTGGAATCGGTGTGGGCTTTGAAATGTGACATCTGCCAATCAGCTAAGGATTCAAACACTAAGCCAAAAAGAAACAGCGCTATACCCAAAATATCCAGCAACCCCAGGGCTTGGCTAGATTTTAAGACAGGCAGGATAGGCAACGAGATTAACCAAGCCAGTACCGCTTGGAATAAGAAAATAATGGCTAAGCTCTTAAAAGTAAAATGGGGTTCATTTGTTCGGCGGATTGCTTGATAGCGCCTATCTTCTGGCTGTCCCCAATTCCGCCAAGTCAAATAAGCACAGAGCCGAAACGACCACATGCCTATCAATACTAGTGCAAGGGTTGAGCGAGGACCATTGGCAGAGGGATGGGCATAATAAACCCACATCGCCGCTAGAAAAAACAGCGACCAAATACTATCAACGATGCTTACGTCGCGCTTTACCAAGCTAACAATCCATGTGAGTAATGCCATCAAAAACAATATTAATAGACTCTGAAATGCAATAATCCAGTCAAACATTTTCAATTCTCTTGGTTAAAACTGATGGTAGTGTGTGAAAAACTGTAAAAAATCCGATGCCATGTTGGGGGAAAAGTTAAAATTACTCGAAAATTTTAAAATATACTTAAAACGGTGAACTTTTTGGCTTTTACCATTCTTAGTAGACTAGGGTACGCTGTGCGTACCCTAGCCAAAAAATCAAAACTTGACCGTTCAGTGTTTAAACAGCTGATCAATAAGGTCGTTCAAAACAGTAGTGACCGACAAACCACTCACTGCCGTGGTCATATCCAAAAAGCTCGGCACAGGACATAAAAAAGACCCGCCATCGCACCCACCAAGTCAGAGCTTGGTCACTGCCGTAGGTTTCCACCAAAATCGGCCAAATTTGTTGCTTTTGGCTATCCATATTAGCAAGCCAAGCATTTGCAGTATCCTCGTAATGCTTACCACTCCAACTCCACTGTCGGGTTAATTTGAGCTTGTCTTGAAAATACAACGGCAAATGATAGCTGGGCATCATACCTCCGGAAAAAAAATGCCGCCCCATCCAGTCACTTTCATTCTGCACAACAAATTCATAAGGTAAAGAACGGTTACAGAACACATGCATAAAAAACAATCCGCCCGGTTTAAGCCATTCAGATACCCGCCCGAAGAGCAACTGCCAATTACGCATGTGCTCGAACATCTCTACTGAAACAATGCGGTCAAAGCGGGCATTAGTATCAAAAACATTCATGTCACGAGTAATAACATCCAGATTAGAGTAGCCTTTTTCTGCCGCCTTATCCATGATGTAAAGCCGTTGTGAATGGGAGTTTGACACTGCCTTGATACGGCTATTTGGATACTGTTCAGCCATCCAAAGGCTTAAAGAACCCCAGCCACAACCCAGTTCCAATATCTCTTGCCCATCTAACAGACCGGCTCTTTCGCAAGTCTTAGCAAGGCTTTCAATTTCAGCATTATCCAAAGTCTTAATCCCATCAGGCCAATAGCAAGAACTGTATTTGCGCCTTTGCCCGAGCACCAATTCAAAGAACGCGGCGGGGACTTCATAATGCTGCTGGTTAGCTTTTTCGGGCGTGATAGCAACAGGAGCAACGGTCATCTCACTCAGAAATTGAGAAACATAGGCTGAACAAATCTCTGGATTGCTTAATGGAATTTTACTAAGCCTTTCCCGCAAAAGCTGTCGTATAGCCAACCGTATCAACGGATCTGGCACTTTGCCATTCTCGATCAATTTAATAATTAACTGTTTAGTCTTGTTCACTTTTTTTCGATCAATCATTCTGAAAAATAACTTGATGTTTACTAATCTGAGCCAGTTATTATTAAAGGTGAAAAAATTAATTTATTTAAAATGCAACTGGGTTAGATCAACCATTTATATAATTTATATTAGCTCTTTTAAAATAATTGATTCAATCAAGCTTGTTAAATTCGTTATAAGTCAAATACAAACCTATTAGTGTTAAACCGAAAGCGATAATACCGACAATTAAGATAAGTCCCATGACTATTTCCTCCCCATTAATGCACACAACTTAAAGTAGATGCCAAAGCAGAAAATCGATGGAATCCAAATTGCCGTAAAAATTGCCTGTTCTGCATCTTTGACAATAAACCACAAATATGCCGATACAAGAAACGATAACATTACCGCCAAAATAATAAAATAATCTGATTTCTTAAACATGTCTTTCTCCCGTTCTTCTAGTAATCAAAATAGTCGATCAGCCCGTAGCCAATAGCACTAAGTAAACAACCCAAAATGCCTACCATCCCAACAATGCGTATACCCGACGATAAACCCAGTGCAAATATTTCTAAAGGAATCAAACCAATCAATCCGAAAGCCAAGGTTATACAGCCGATAATAGCCAGTGTATTACCCACTTTTATCAGTAATCGGCAGTTAAATTCTTTTGAGGTATTCACTAAAAATCCTAAAATTCTGTAAGCAGAAATTGCCAATCAAAGCTCAACAATTGACACCGTATAACTTATTTATTTATTTATTTATTTATTTATTTATTTGTTTCATAAGGAGATGTTAGGGAGATTTTATTAGATAAATCCCCGTTAATCTGCTTTTTTCAAAGCCAGCAATATTTATTAAAAAATTAATCTTATCGCCAAATAAATTTACAGCCTTAAGAAAATAGTACTAATCAAATAATTTTTAACTTTTCATCTTTTTAAAATGTACAACCCTGAATTCTACTTATCATTGTTATTAAAATTCATTTACAACGAAATTTAACTTAATCTGATTCGGGGCTTTGTCAAGAAAAGGTATTGACTTAAAATTCAAACAAAAAATTTCTTCACCATAAGTAATTTCAGTAAATAACTAGAAATTAAAATACTATATTCACACATGCCGACCAAGAACATCATCTGATGTGGGAACAGAATGGCGGTATCGTTCATAATTCAAAATGAACAAGATGGGCGCAAATTACCACCGCTGATACGATAAAACTCAACCATATCCTTGCGGACATCCTCTTTTGCATAACCTTGATTTTGTAATGGCTTTAGTGATGATTTATCAATAATTTGAGCGTTTACCCATGTTTCAGCTTGCTCTTGTGTGACAGGTGATTGCGCCAATAAATCAGTAATAATTGGCGCACCGCTATCAGCACGGCGGGTTTTGCCTAAAGAGTCTACGTCTAAGTTTTTGGCGGTTTTAAGTACCCACGCCACCGACTCAGCACGTTTACGATCACGCGGCTGTAATTCATAAGGGTATTCAGGGTTTTCATTGCCCTGGTTATCATGGCTTACAATCAGCTTATTAGCTTCAATCACGGCAAAGCCTGTTGATACTTTTGTCCCCTTTGCCGTTTTGACTGTATTGTCATCACCGTCTGGGATTAGGTCGGTTTCGGTAAAGGTTTCAAGGTCTGGGTTTTGCTCTAAAGCACTTTTATCCGCATTCTGCGTGGCTTGTGGCGTTTCAGGTGGCGTTTTTTCGGTTTGTGTTAAAGCACTAATAAAATCAGGCTTTACCTGCATATCTAAAACTTGAATCCTTGTATTTGTTACACCGTGTTTATTTTCAAGCGATTTGCAGGCGTTTATTGCCCTTTCCATAGTACCCGCATTGGAAATAAGCAGTTCTTCATCTGTCTTTCCTTTTGGAATGCCCCATATAGCGTATTCTTCGCTTTGCGTTAAAGCACTATTTGCGCTACGCAACGCTAAAATCTGCTTCATAAACTCTAACTTTTCGCGCCCTGTCGGTGAGAAAATTATCCCTGTGCGTAGCGTTTCAATGTCGCTTGTGTCGTAAGGTTCTGCGCGGTCGAAAACAGGCTTAGCGTCTGCATATTGGTAATTTCTCAAAATTGAATCTAACATGGGTTTTTTCTCTTGATTTAAAAAATCATTAATTGCTTGTGTAGTTGGCTCGCCGTTTTCATCAACGGATTCTGGGGATATGTCTGTGTTGATTTTAGGTCTAGGTCGGTATAGACTTAGATCTTGAGGGGCTATATCGGATGGATTCGACCTCTGGTTGCTTGATTCTTCCAACTCGACCCAAATTTCCTGCGCCCCTTTTTCTCTATACAGTGTGTGATTGTGGTAGAAATTGCCGTTGTTATCCTCCCTTACAACAAAAGCCACATCAAAGCCAATCCCATCAATATCTGCTTTTGAAATGACGTAGTGGTATCCGTCCACATTTCTTAATTGACTTTCTTTGCGCGGTTTGTCGAAACCGTACCATGTTGCATTTTCAAGCAATTCTGGCAATTTTGGGATGATTTGAAACTTCCTTTTATCACCTGTTTTTGATGAAAATTTTTCGTTATGCTCCAAGTGAACATTATAATTTTCACTATGCTTTGTTTTTCCCTTTAACGCAGAAACGACAAACCCATCTGGATTTTTCTTTCTCAGGCTGTGATAGTCGGCTAAAGCGGCATCGCGTATTTCGCGCAATTCACCGTAATATGAAATAGGAACAATGACAGCCTTAGATTTTTGATAGATAAGTTCTGGTGCAGCCGCCTCAAAATCCCCAAACCACGCTTTAAATTCAGGCGTTCTAACCTGCGCGTGTTGCATCACGTTCAAGTTTGACGGCTTGCCATTGGGCGCAAGTAAGGGCTTTGCTTGATTTCGCAGCTCAATAATCTGCTTCATGAACTCCAGTTTTTCACGCCCTGTTGCACCTTGCATTAAGGCTTGACGCAAACTTGCTATATCACTCATGGCTAATCCCAAAGCGCAGCTAAATCAAGGCTTGACCACTTATCAACCGCACCTGCTACGACTGCATCATTTGAAGCAACAACAATATCACCCGCTGCAATGATTTTTTTCGCTAAATCGTTGACGTTTTCGCTATCGTGCTGCCCTGCAATGACTTCTTGTAAAAAGATGATGTTTTGGTCGGGGGCAGGGGCTTGTGTGCCATTGAGCAAGGCTAAATCTTCTTTGATTGCCTTGCTTAATTTGCGCGATTCTATGATAGATACGCCGCCGTTATTGAGCGTTGAAAGGTTAGTTTTAATCCGCTTACTAATTGCGCGTGATTCAATGATTGAAAGTGCCATTACTTAACTCCTTTCGCATTTTCGTTTGAATTGTCACGGTCAAGCTGCAATAGTTTTGGTTCGTATTGCTCCATTAAGCCCAAGCCGTCTATTTTTTCAATTAGCGCGTCCATTTTGTCATCGAAAATATCACCTTTACCTACAAGCGTTTCAAGCTCTGCAATTTCGCTGTCAATATCAGCGGTTGAACTTTGCTGGGCTGCTACGGATTTGCGTGTAATTTCTTCCAAAATATCATAGAGTTCTTCTAATTTCGTGGAGTATTTATCCATTAAGCCGCGCTCTTTCAACATTTCCTCTAAATCATCAAGGCGTTTGCCAAAGGCTTTGCGGTCTGTTTCGCTTCTTAGTGATTCAATTTCGCTGTCAATATCTGAGTTACCCGTTGCATCTGGTGGTGGATTTGGTATAGTTTGCTCGGACGCTGTGAGTTGGTCTGAACTGTCCCCCTCTTCGGAGCGTTGGGAATAAGCCTGAGAAAGCAATGATTCGTCATTGAAAAAAAGGGCATTCAAGACGCTTTCCGCGTCCTCTTGTTTTACGCCGTTTTTCTTCAAATTTTCAATTAGCGTTTTTGGCTTGTCTTTGAAGTAAGTTACTACGCTCAATCTATCGCCTTGACGCTTTCCAGTTGCCAAATCAGCAACATAAACATACGCCAATCCATCACGATTTTTAATGAATACCAATCTAGGCATTTTCTGATCGCCAATTGTTTCAGATTCCACAACAGCATCAAATTTTTCCGCAAATTCTGGCAAATAAAGCCAATCTGAAATATCCATATCAGGATGTCTGTTTTTCACATGAACAGCCGTGCTAGGAATTAACAACTCTCTAGCAACACCAACATCAACATTTGTTAAGTTTTTCACTTTGATGTTTTTATCGTGACTTGCGACATTGACGACAAGACGTTTTGCTTTTGGTTGTTTTTTTTGTGCAATGTCATTGATAAATTAAGTTATTTCTTCGGGTGTTGCAATTTTTGCTGTCTCTTCCATATCCGTTGGTGTTTCTGTTTTATCAGGCTCTACGGCTTGCGGCTCGACAACCTCAGGCGCAGGCTGCTCCGCTTCACTACCCGCTTGCTTCCTCAAAAACTCATCGACAACAGGCTTAATCACATTGGCGACAAAGGGTTTAACCTCAAGGTCAACGGGTAGGGCAAAGCCCCAGCATTAAAACCTGCGGCATTTTTTTAGGATAAGTTATGGCAATTATAATTTCATACGTAGGTAATAAAACGGTTAACACCCTTGCTGATCGTAATGCTATTGAGCGGCATTTTGACGGGATGCAGATCACGGTCTTAGATGCCATTGCCGATATTAAAGTGGGCGTCGGTGAAGCAGGCTATCAATGGTCTGAAGCCTTGCAAAAATGGCTGTTAATTTGGAAAACAAGTAAAGATGAATTGACCTTTGTTCAAGAAACAAAAGTGATTTTAAACGGCAGAGTAGCCGCTGACAATTATCCTCAGAATAGTTTGGTGTGGGATTGCAGCGTAAGAGATAGCAATAACGTCATTCATTTAGAGATTGAGCCAAATGTTGCGTTAAACGTAATTGATATAGCCACGTTTGCTTTTGACGGGTACGACTTACATTACACGTATGCGTATGGCAAAGCGGTGGCAAGTCCTACGCCTATAGTTTGTGGCACGTTTTAAGCGGTTTTTTTATAAAAAAAAGCCCGCGTAACCTGATAAGTCACGCGGGCTTTTTTGTGGAGGAAATAGTTAATTCATAGACAAATAGGTATCGTGATACTATAATTTTTATAGGTTATAGCGAGGTTAATGATGAATAAAAAAATTATCCAGCCTGAATTAACACCACACGCGGCTTTAAAAACAATCAAAGACTTGGCGAAAAACACTGATCATGTCTTCTTAATTCCTCATGCCAAGCAAAGCATGAAAAAACGACAAATTACCTTGTCACAAATTATTGAATGTTTGTTAAAAGGCACTATAACCGAAGGGCCTTATCATGAAATTGGCGCTGACAATTGGCGAGTTAGAATGGAATATTTTAGTTCAGGACAATGTATCAAGGTCATCGCAGAACTCATGACAAACGACAATAATGAAAAAATCATTGTGATAACCACATTTAAGTGAGGGATTTGATTATGTATCATTATCAAGAAAGTGGATTAAATAATGTTTATCTGGTCAATGGGTATAAAGAAATTGACACGCCCTACGGTAAAGCCACATCGATTACCGATGTGGCTGGCTTAAATAGAGCCATTGCCCATAATTTAATCACCTATAAACCCAGATTAACTGGCAGCGAGTTTCGTTTTTTGCGTAAAGAAATGGGCTTATCACAAGCAAAGCTGGCTTTATTATTTGGCAATAATGAACAAGCTATCGCACTTTGGGAAAAAAAAAGCAATAGCCCAAAATGGGCAAGTAACATGCTAAGAAAATTAGTAGGTGAATATCTTGGTGAAAATCAGACATTAATAGAAATTATTGATCGATTTAACACGATGGACAGGGATGACTACAATGAGGCGATGCGCTTTGAAGAACGCAACCATGAGTGGAAAATTGCCGCTTAAATACCGCTAATAGATATTAAAAAGCCCACGTAACCTGATAAGTCACGCGGGCTTTTTTGTAGCTAAAATCGGCTAATTCTCAAACCAGCCGATAATGTTACGGGTATCCAGCACACTATCCAGCGCATAGGCCTTATTATCCACATTAAGCCATTCCCCCATTGCCTCACCAACCAACTCAGAATAGCTGGCAACATCGACCGCTCTAGCCGCAGGCTCAGCCTTATCCAGCAAGGCTTCACTGTCTAAATGGCTGTATTGACCTTTAGCTATATCTTGCAACAAAGCCACATTGGGATCGGTTTCTGTTTGTGGAGCTTGTTCAGCTAAATACGCCTCTCTAGCCGCATTCTGCCCCATTGTTTCCGTAAACAAATCAATAAAGCCGCCCAAATTCTCGCCACCAATGGTTTTAACATTATCCCCATAGGATTGTTTTAACTTGTCATTAGCTACCCTTAACACATCCACTAACGTTACGGGTTCATCATCACCAAATAGCGAGCTAGTTTGTCGCGATTGCAGGTCTGATTTAATAAAACTAGCCATTTCTTGAAATGCCATAGCCAGGCGTGCTGAGCTTTTATTATTATCCCTAATAAACAAGGCCATTGCTGCAATTTCTGGCGTTATATTGCTGCCAAACATGTCCTCTTGCGACAACAAATCTTCAATGCTTAAGCCTTTGTTTTTAGCGTCCATAATAACGTTGGTTGCGTTAATAATGGTATCGACGGCTTCTTGATCAAGCGATACTTCAACACTATCGGTTAATTGCGCTATCGTTTTGCTATGCGCTGATTCATTGATACCTTTGGCTTTGATAAACTCAGGCGAGGCCGCATTTAAGGCACTAATGATGTTTTTAATTTCAGGTTTAGCGTCATCGGCCATAAGCTGCAACAAGCGGTCATCATTATAAGCATGAGCAAATAACGCGGCTTGTACGCGGTCAAAAATCTGCTTAGTGGGCTTACCATCGGTAGTGGAATATTGCGCGGCTTCGGTATCGCCTAGCGACTGCAAAAAGCCTAAAATAAAATCACGGTTGGATGCACTGCTTAAATCACCGTCTTTTAGTTTGCTGATTAAATCAGGGGTTAAACGGTGGGCATCGGCTTTGGCTTTTTCGGTAGCGGTCATGGCAAGCTTATCATCTTGATTAGCCTCCGTTGCAAACGCTACCCGGTCCAGCTTGCTTTTTCTTACCCGCACCAACACGGGTTTTTTCATTGTGTTTATTTTGTCTGGATTAAGCCCAAACGATTTAGCCTCATCAATCAGCCAATCACGGTATTCTTCGGCTTCACTAATGCGATACGCTTCAATAATCGCCATTGTTCGCCCGTTGCCCGATTCCACCACGCGGTCTTTACCGACAATCGGCGCACCGCTATCAGCACGGCGGGTTTTGCCTAAAGAGTCTACGTCTAAGTTTTTGGCGGTTTTAAGTACCCACGCCACCGACTCAGCACGTTTACGATCACGCGGCTGTAATTCATAAGGGTATTCAGGGTTTTCATTGCCCTGGTTATCATGGCTTACAATCAGCTTATTAGCTTCAATCACGGCAAAGCCTGTTGATACTTTTGTCCCCTTTGCCGTTTTGACTGTATTGTCATCACCGTCTGGGATTAGGTCGGTTTCGGTAAATGTTTCTAGGTCTGGGTTTTGCTCTAAAGCACTTTTATCCTGATTCTGCGCGGCTTGTGACTGTTTCCAATCGGCGTAATCATACTGTTTTGCCGCCATTTCAAAAGGCAGGGCATGATCTATCCCCTTTTCCCTGTAAAACTTATTCACAGACTCTATATGTGCATTCATTGCTGCGCTGGAATCCCTTGCCGTGTCAGTAATATCTGCAAGAAAAAGTTCGTTTCGCCGTTGTTTGCTTTGCGCCAAAGCGGCCTTGTAATTTTCCCGACGTTGTTTGCGCTGACCTTTTTGAGAGTCATAAAACTTATCGGATGCGGCGCGTAATTCTGCCAGTCCTTTAGGCGGATGTTCCAGTCCAAACAGCTCTTGTATTTGCTGTCTGTCCTCTTTGCTTGCCCCGTTTACTTTCATCACCACGAGGTTGAAAAACGATTGTCGTGTCGGGGCTTTACTTGCCATTTGTCTAAGATAATCGGCGCTACTCAATTCGTCCGGACCGTCTGGGATTAGGTCTTCAGCGGTAAAGGTTTCAAGGTCTGGGTCGGTGTCGATTGCTGATAAGGGTTGTGGTACGGGTAATGTTGAATGATCGGGTAGTCCATGATTAGCATCATCCTCAAATTCAGGTAATCGGTTGCCGTCTTTGTCCCAAACGGCGATGATACGAATATTCATGCTATCGTCATCATCATTATTGACTGTGCTGTCGGATGCGTCCATAATTACATTAATGGTGCTTCTATAAACCGAGTGCGTGTTGGTTTGTCCAACAGGGTAGCGGATGAAAGAAGTGCCATTTTTTTGTGCAACGACTGAATCTAGGGTAAGCCACTTTGCATCCATCGAGTAAACCAATGGCAGTCCATCTCCTTCACGCTTGCCAACGCGCAATTCAACATCGGCCTTCAAACCGTCCTTAAATTCCACAATATGACGAAATGGGTAAAACCCGATGATTTTGTCACGTCGTTCTTTTTTCAGTTTTTCTAAACCAAGCGATTCACCGTTAATAAGTATTTCCGGTATACGCGGTATGCAATGCAATTTCACTTTTCCGTAACGATTGGCAGCAAGCGACAGCTCACCCTTTGACCCAGAATTGATGATGCAGTCACCTTCAGCCGTTTTGACAATACGCCCCTGTAGATGGGATTCAATAAATTGACGCGCAAGAGGAACGGGCGGTATATTGGGATCGGCCACCATTGCTGATTCTAGTAGCGCGTCCGCCTTTGCTAAATCCCAAGCTTCAATGACTTCTGAGCCTCCAGACGGGTCTGACAATCTGTTTTCGTCTATCTGCCAATGGCGTGGTGTTGAATCGTTTGGTAGTTCTGTAGCTTGAACGGGTAAGGTATCGCCAATCAATAACGCTACATCTTCTTTAATCGCACGGCTAACCGTACTTTTTTCACGTAAACTTAAACCACCCGCAGACAATTTAGCGGCATTTTCTTTAATGCGACGGCTAATCGTGCTTTTTTCTCTCAATGACAAAGCCATGATATTAAACCCCTACCTTTGCGCTTTCTGCCTGTGCATCTTGGATGATAATGTCGCTAACAATCGATTCATACTGACTTTCAAGCCCTGTCGCTTCGAGCTTATCTAACAACCTGTCAAGTGCATCGCTAAATTCTGGTGTGCCTATAAGTTGTTTTAGTGATTCAATTTCGCTGTCAATATCTGAGTTATCCGTTGCATCGGGCTGTGGATTTGTAGTAGTATTTTCCTGAGCCTGATTTCCGAACGTTTCGGACGCTTCAGCGGGGGACACTTCTAGTGGTGCATCTGGCGCGGAGATAGGCTTTTTCCACATTGTTTTTAAAACGAGTTTTTTCCTTCCTGTTCTAATTTCCTGCACAACCAATACCTCTGAGCCAATACGTTTTGAAACTTCAATTGTATTTTCTTCGTCGCCTTTTTGTATGTCATCTGGTGACATAACAACAGCCGACAAATTAGCAATATCATGAGCCGTTACCGCAATTTGACCGCGTTTATTTTCGGCTTCTACATCACCATGTTCTTCAAAAACATGTCTAATTGCCGCTTCATCAATGCCATGTACAAAACCATCAACATCAATTCCAGTAACTAGCTTTACTTTTTCAGCAACTTCAGGAGAAACTTCGCCAATTTCAGAAAATGCCTTGTTGCCGTCTGTACGTGATAAGGCAATACCAATAAGATTTTTAACACCTTCAATTTTCCCAGTTGTTTTTTGTTGCTCTTCACTACCCGCTGGCTCATCTAAAAACGTTATGTATTCATTCTGATTTACAATTCCAGCTTCGGCCATTTTCTTACTGACCTCAGCATCATCGTATAAATCACTTATTTTTCTTTCTATTGTTTCTTTGTAATCTGTAAAACCATGATCATCACGATCATTAGGGTGAGCATCATCAATCATATTTAAAAAATCAACCATTTGACTGATTGTTTTTTGATTTGTGTGGTTAGGATTAATAGAGTTATTAATCACAATATTTCCTGAAAATACTTTTTCAGAAAATTCTTCTTTTGTCATGCCTAGCACCTTGTCCCACATACTAATTACAGCGTTTTTTACACCCTCGTGCTTAATCAAAAACTCATCGACAACAGGCTTAATCACATTGGCGACAAAGGCTTTCACATCCAAGTCGAAAGGCAGGTAAAAGCCCCATTCTCGCAAGCCTTCAAGCGTTGAGGTGGAATCAAAGATTTCTTCACCTTCAAAATCTTTAACCACCATGAATGACAATCTATAACTGCCATCCGAAAAAAGAATCTTAATTGAATCCTTGCCGTCATCAGCGATATTTAGAATCAAAGAATCCCCGCCCATTAGCTTACTTTGTTTTATTAATGGGCTTAACGACTTAACCTCAGCAAACAAAGCGGTCTTGATGTTTTCCATAATTGCATCAAGTGATTTTGTAGAAAGCCCTTTAATTTCATGTCTTGCAGGATTAGCATTCAAATAAGCAATCGCTTTCTTTTTGATTGCCGCGCTGATGTTGGCGGCTTCGATGTTGGACTTGGCTACGGGGTCTATGCCTTGCGGGGTATTTGTACTAGGTACTTTTGGAGGTGCTGGATTAATATCACGTTCCGCCTTGCTTATTTTGTCTGCAATTTCAAATGCACTACCTTTAAATTCAACGGTATCTGTTACTAAAGCTAAATTTCCAGATTTTGCGTCATGTATAGATATTTTCTTTTTATTGATTAATTGATACCTATAAATACATGCTCTACCTTTTATTAAAATATCATGTTTCCCGTTTTTATCTGCTTTCCAACCCAAACGTGCAAGTTCATTTAAAATAACCTCAACTCTATTATCCGAATCAACCGCCTCGGGTTGGTCAAATAAGCTCGGCGTGGCATCGGGTTCTTGCGCTGTCTGTTCATCGTCTTCAAGGTTAATCAGATTGCCTTCTGAGTCCCATGCCTCAAGAACCTCTATATTTATGTCATTGACATCATCAGATACATTGTCCATAATTAAATCGGAGTCCATTATTAACCCTGCGTGAATCGAGTCATCTTCTGATGGCTGTCGGATGTAGGCGATGTAATGGGCTTCTTCTTGTATGCCGTCCATTACATATTCACTTGCAGAAAGACTGTAAACTAATGCTGGAAAAGCATCCCTCCTGCCAAGTTTAATCCTTACTTTCATGGTAACGTCGCCTGCATCAAAAACATGTGTTAATGGTACGAACGCTGTAACAGATGTTTTTTTTATCCTATTACTGACTTTATCTCGCAAAGGCTCATCTTGTCCAGGCTCTCCATTTTTAAGAATTTCTGGAATATATGGAATAGCTTTTAGTTTTAGTGATCCTTTTCGTCCACTGTTATCAACTAGCTTTCCAACTGACATCGAGTTAATAATACATTTACCAGCCCTTGTATTAACTGTATGCCCTTGCAACTTATTTTTTATAAACTGGCGTGCAGCCGAATCAATTGATTGTGATTTTGCTTCCGCTGATGCAATCATTTCAGAAAAAACAGCCACTTCCTTTTCTAAATCCCATTTTATTTCATCGTTATCTGTTTGTTCCTCAACCGGCGCGACCTCCGTCTGAGTGCTTGCCGGCTCAGGCGTGGCTTGCGTTTGCTCGGTGGGTTCTTGTAATTTATTTGAAAATTTACCTGCAAATGCTCTTAGCTTTTCTTTTGTAATAGTTTCAGGCATGAATTCGTCAACAAGCTTCTTACCAGCAGGTGTTGTCGCGCTTCTTTTTAAATAAATTCCTGTTGCATTAAGCGATTTAACCGCTTCATCGTATTCATTACCACTTATTCCATCTGGGGTAGTCCCATCACCTGGCCTGCTGAATAAAGCCGTTCTTGTCCATACCTCCGCTTCATCTTTTCTATAAATTGACGTGAACGCCTGCGAAGCTATCAAAGCTACCATTTCAGCGTCGCTTAGTCCGCCTTGATTCGTTGTGGTGGTTTCTTGAGTGGTTTCCTGTTCTATTTTATCTTCATTAACGGATTGTCCTGTGGGTTGCTTATTGGCTTGATTCCCCCTATCCTCAGCCTCAATCTTAGCCACTTCCAACTCATGCTGTTTGTCTTTTAAAGTCTTCTCTAACCCTGCCACTTCGGTTTTTAAGCCTTCTAACGCTTGCATCTTTTCAGCACGTTTAGCATTGGTACGTTGAAACGCTGGACTGTTTTTCTCAGCCAATTTCATTAGCCTGGTGGCAACTTGTCTAACGTTTAAATCCTTTCCTTTTTCTGGTGCGACCACAATCGTGATGTCTTTTTTGTTTAATAACCATTTCCAACTGACCATTTCATCGGTGGGCATTATCTTTTTTGGCGTGGTATCGGGATTATGAAAAAACACGCTGATCGTTTGCCCATCTGATAATTCAAAAATACACGCCACGTTAGCCGTGCCATTTTGCGTAAACGGTTCGCTTAGTTGTTGCGACACGGGTTTAATTTCTGTGCCAGCACGCTCCATGACTTTTTGCAAAATGCCCATCTTGGTTTCAAGCTTGTTATAAGGCGACAGCATTGCATCCAAAGCAATACGCCCGTCCGCGTCTTCAATGATGTCGGCAAAACTTACCGCATCAAATATCAAGCCGTCCGCGCCGTCATCTTTGCGAAGGTCATACAGTAATTGATCAATAGTGGTTGCAATGGGGGTGTTATCAGCGTGCCAATAGGTTCTAAGCATGGTTAGGTATCCTGAAAGAGTAATTTTCAATCATGATAACGACTGCAAAGCCTACTTTACGTTTAGTTTTCCTATATCACTCATATAGGAAAACAAGGCAAATCCTTAAAAATTTACATAACATAATTTCTTTGCACTGGACAACCAGCTCAACCCCTGTATTAATTTTGAGGATACTCTTATGACAGTCTCTAAAGACCGCTACCTTAAGACCTTTTATTCTGCTACGCAAAATCTAGGCTACAAAGCCATTAACAGTGATTTTACGTTTGAAATTAAAGGTTATGAAGAAACTTACTTGTTAGTTAAACAAGCTCCGTGGCCAGATTTAACGCCACAAGGTGAAATTGAAATTGTTATGCCTTTGGGCGCAACACGCTGGCAGCCACAACAGGTTAAACCTGCTCAACAAGGCCCGATTACGTTAATGGAAACAATGAATAATCATGTTTCTGAAACCTTGTTATCAATCATTGCCGACGGCGGCACGTTTGACGCAACTATTTATGAAGGCACGCCACAAAATTATTTAAGAAAAAAATTAATTTGGGATTGCTTTATGCAGATGGACGCGGTGGATCGTGATTGGGAAAACCGTTCACAGATTTTACAGTTTAGCGGCACCTTGTTTTATCATTATTTTGGTGAAACGTATCAAGTATTGTATTAAGCGGCTAATTTTCTGCCTGATAAGCTCTATTCTTTGAGCTCTTTACGAATGAGTGGAGTCGTTCTTGCTTGTGCATGAATAGTGTGACTCATGCTTTTATGTCCTGTTTAGCTGTTTGATAGTGTTCTTATAAATACGCCGTTGCCCGGAAGAATGGCCAACTACGAATAGGTATATAATCACACGGCACGCTGTACTTAACATTAGCTTTTTTCTAAAAAAGTCGTATTTTTCGCATGACAATATTAATGTCATAAAAGTAACTCATAATATTTCGCATACAATTTATTAACTTGCCCCCCCCTTATCTCAACACCTAAGCCATGGTTTAAACACTCTAACCACCATGGGGTTTATCACTCGCCATTAAACTTGCATCTCACAAATAAAGCATCCATCGAAATAAATAATTAACATAACTAGAATAAAATCGTTATTAATTTCTATACAGCCCAATCAAATTAATAAAAAATTTTTTAATCCCAAATCCTTTTATTAAAAACTTAAAGTTAAGCTCAAGCACGAATTAATGCTAAATCTTATTTAATCTGATCAAATAGCGAGTGAATATGAATACAGAATTAAGCGATCTTTCTGACGAGGACGTACCTGCACCATTTGATGATGAATTTCCTTTTGTTGATGATTTAATTAATCCAACACTGTATGATCGCTCAACAAATGAATCAGCGATTAAAGTTAAAAATACAACGGACTTTGACGCAACACGCGTTTATTTAAGTGAATTAAGCCGTTCCAAATTACTCACCGCTGAGCAAGAAATACATTATGGTTTGCTTGCCCAACAAGGCGATCAAGAAGCACGCCGCATCATGATTGAAAGCAATTTACGCTTAGTTGTTAAAATTTCTCGTCGCTATTCTCATCGCGGTCTTCCTTTGCTGGATATGATTAATGAAGGTAACTTAGGTCTTATTCGAGCCGTGGAAAAGTTTGATCCGACCAAAGGCTTTAGATTTTCTACCTATGCAACGTGGTGGATACGCCAAGCTATCGAACGCGCCATTATGAATCAATCTCGGACTATTCGTTTACCGATTCATATTGTCAAAGAAATGAACACGTATTTAAAAGCACAACGACATTTATCGCAATTATTAGACCACGAACCCAGCGCTGAGGATATTGCTGATCATTTAGACAAACCGGTCAACAAAGTTGAGAAAATGCTCAAACTAAATGATCGCGTGTCTTCAGTTGATATTCCTGCGAATAATGATTTTGATAAACCACTGATTGATTCCATCAGTCAGCACGCTTATCTTTCTCATGATGAGAAAATACAAGAAGATAAAATTAAACGTAACATTGCCGGCTGGATATTTGAACTGCCAGAAAAACAACGTGAAGTTATCTGTAGACGCTATGGCTTATGTGGCTATGAAGAAGGGACTCTTGAAAAAGTAGCTCAAGAAATGGGCGTGACCCGTGAAAGAATTAGACAAATTCAAATGGAAGGACTTAAGAGATTAAAAGAAATTTTACACTTTCATGGTTATTCAGTTGAAGAGGTATTTAATTAAATAATGATACAAAGAGGTTTCTTGGTATCATATTTATAATCCCCAGTGAAAGACTCAACTTTCATTTTTTTAAAACCATTAACCAAAATATAGGTTGCATATAATGATCCAATTAAAAAAAATAACTTTAGCTTTGTGTTTAGCGTTAACACTTTCTACATTATGCGTACCTGCATTTGCTGAAGAAGCCACTAAAAATACAAGTTTAAATGAAACAATCACTCACGTTGAAGAAGCTTTAACTGAAATTAAAAAAAGTGATTTCTCAGCAGCACGTTTACATTTAAAAGCAGCTCGCGCTTCTGCAGCCACTGTAGCGGGTAACGAAGCAGTAATTAAAGAAGCAACTAATGGCGTTATTCAAAGCCAAATTTCTGCCAACACTGGCGATGTAGAAAAAGCTTCGGCGCAACTTACCAAAGCATTAGAATTATTTAAATCTTTGTAAGATAAGCATTAATTAAGACAGAGCTAAGCAATTAACTCTGTCTTCTTTATCCCTTACTCTTTAATCGGCACATATCCTTCTGGCATATCCTGATTGCCTTGAAATAAAAACTTATCTCTTTCTTCTGCTAAAAATGCTCTTGCTTTAGCATCATAACTTGCCAACTTATACTCATTAATTAAAATCGTCTGCTTTCCCAGCCATTCTTGCCAAACCTGCCTAGAAATTTTTTCATAAATCTCCAAGCCTTTTTCACCAGGAAAAGGTGGATTGTCCAGTCCTACGGCTTCTTTAGCTAATTTTACGCAGTTTACAAATCGTGTCATTTTTATTCACCTTGATTTAGTTGTATTAATAATTTTTTAATTGGCGCAGCCAAGCCCAAAGCCTCTACGCGCTCAATTTCCCACCAAGCACAATTTATTTGTTCAGTGATGTTATCCGCTGCAGTGTCAACATCTATGCGCACTGGCACATAACGTAACCGATAATGTGAAAAAACATGGTATTGAGTTGGTAATATCACCTGTTTTTGCACCGCCAAAGCAGGCACCAAATAACTCGATTGAAGTGTTTCTAAAGAGGCAAACTCTGGCAAACTCCATAATCCACCCCAAATGCCTTTGGATGGTCTTTTTTCCAAAAATACCTGTCTATTTCGATTTATTAACATTAAAAAAAACACCTCTTTAGTTGGCACTATTTTTTTTGGTCTAGCCACTGGATAATGCGCAACAGTATCGGTTATAAAAGCGTGACATGTCGCCTTTAATGGACAGCTTATACAACAGGGTTTGCTTCGTTTACATACGGTTGCCCCTAAATCCATTATTGCTTGCGTATACTCTGCAACACGCTTGATGGGCGTGAATTGTGCACTTATTTGCCATAATTTTTTTTCTATTAGCCTATTTCCTGGCCAACCGTCAATACCTTTGTATCTAGTCAATACGCGCTTAACATTACCATCTAAAATCGGCTGACTGTGATTAAAAGCAATACTTAAAATTGCGCCCGCTGTTGATAAACCAATTCCTGGCAAACCCGTTAGCGCTTCTAAAGTATCAGGGAAATAACCCTGTTTAGCCATGATTTGTGCAGCAGCATGCAAATTTCTTGCTCTGGCGTAATACCCTAATCCTGACCAATATGGCAAAACCTCATCTACTGAGACAGAGGCTAATGCGTCAAGACTTGGAAACCGTTGCATAAAGGCTAAATAATAAGGGATCACCGTATTAACTTGCGTTTGCTGAAGCATAATTTCTGATATCCACACGTGATAAGGATGCGTGTGACATTGCCAAGGCAAGTCCTTTCGACCATAGTCATCGAACCACGCTAACAATAAAGTCTGAAATATCTTGTTATTCATTGGGCTTTTGGACAAAGCAAAAAAAATATACCTTCATAATTAACATTTTGACTTATTATGATGCTTTATCAGCAACAACAATTAAAACATATCATTAGGAGGAAAAATGTTGATTTTAGCTAAAGCAGCCGGGATCGCGATGATCGTTTGGTTTTATGTAACCGCCAAACAACATGGGCAACCCGTTATCAAATGGGTGATTATTGGTCTAATTGGTTATTGGTTAGCGTGGTGGGCAATTAAACTAACTATTCTTGGAGCATTGGTGGGTTTAGCAGGAAAAAATGCAATCGCTGTATTTTTGATTACCCAAATACCAGCACTCTGTGCGGTAGGTGCTGCTTATTTTGTTAGAAAAAAATTAATCGCAGATAGTCATCAATAAACATATTTAAAAAAAAAGCGCGTTGAAATAATAACGCGCTTTTTAAACTGTAATGATTAATTACAAGTTTGCCGCATGATCACCTAAGTACGCAGCAACCCCTTCAGGGTCTGCCTTCATGCCTGCATCACCTTTGTTCCAACCAGCTGGACAGACTTCACCATGTTCTTCATGGAATTGTAACGCATCAACAACGCGCAATAACTCATCCATATTTCTTCCTAAAGGCAAATCATTAACCACTTGATGTCTTACAACACCAGAACGATCAATCAGGAAAGAGCCACGATACGCTACACCACCTTCTGCTTCAACATCATACGCTTTACAAATTGAATGTGTTAAATCAGCTGCCATGATGTATTTTACTGGCCCAATACCACCTTGGTTAATTGGTGTGTTGCGCCACGCATTGTGCGTAAAATGTGAATCAATTGACACCGCAATAACCTCAACATTACGACTATTGAAATCATCCATACGATGATCCATAGCGATCAACTCACTTGGACAAACAAATGTAAAATCTAAAGGATAAAAGAATACAACTGCATATTTGCCATGCGTTGCTTCTGAAAAGCTGAAAGAATCAACAATTTGCCCATCGCCTAATACTGCTGGCACTGTAAAATCAGGTGCCTGTTTACCAACTAGAACGCTCATTAATTTTCTCCAAGACATTGAAATAAAAGTAAAATTAAACCTACAATCACCACTGCATCTGTGGCTTAACAGCTATTCTACACCAGAATACTCAGGAAATATCTAGTGCACTGATTTTTTACTTGCTTTTACATCAAGTACAGCGATAATTTGTTACGATAATATTACACTATTAATCAATATAAAAATGCTCAGTATCTGTTGCTGTCGCTAAAAATTATTACAGTGAAGGTAAAAAATTATGGAAAAAAACAAACATATTACAGAACCTGATGTCTTTGGATACCAAGTTCGTATAGTTAGACGTGGGAAAGAAAGCAGTCGTTACTTTTCTCATAAACTATGGGGTAATAAAGGAAAGTCCTTACAGGCTGCAATAAAATGGCGCGATCAGATGCTTGTTGTGCTCAAAGGCAGTAAAACGCGTTTCTTAAAACCTCCCAAGAATAAAATAAGCACTGGGGTTACTGGTGTATCAAGAACAATAAAATTTGATCACAGAAAAGATAAGAGTTATTTATGCTATACCGTGTTTTGGGTATGCAACGGCAAAGCGCGAAACAAGACCTTTCAAGTAGGGAATATTGATAAAGTAACCGCAGATGAAGAATTACATGCATTTCGTACTGCACGTGTTTTTAGAAGTTGTTATGAATATGCTATCGACAACGATCTGCAATTTCATGATGAATGTTTTGCCGGCTGGAAGCTAACGCGTGTATACGATAACGAAAACTTACAGGTAATATAAAAAAACCAAGGGTAGTTGCCCTTGGTTTTTTTTCAGTTGGTTATTCAGTGTAAAAAGGCTTGAGTTTTTTCAACGCAAGCCTTTTTTATTATTTCTTAATCAGTGCTAAAGCATAATCATAAAGTTTTATAGATTGATCAAAAATAATTTTTCGTTTAATGATTGCAGAATAGCTCAGCAATCCTAACAGCAAACCATTAAACAAATTGCCCATATTAAACCCAGTAGAATTACGAGTAGCCGCAGACACGGCATTAGGCGCTACAACAACAGGTTCTACAGCAACTTTTGCTGGCGTAACGTCAGCCTGTAAATCAGGCAATCCTAAACTTCTCCACGCATCATAATCTTGCCATACGGGATAATTTCTCTGCCAAAAGCCTTTGGTGAAATATTGCGCCAAACTCATACCATGTGCTTTGGGGATGCCTTTTTCATCAAGAAAATCTTTATACACTACCAAACTAATATCACCACCTTCTCCTACACCATCTGTAGTAAATGATTTTTCGACATGATCATGGAACATCCAAATACCCTGACCAAAACTATGCAAACCATCATCTTTGCCATCAAGTTCTAAATCAATGCGTTGTGCTGGAACCATACCATGGACATCGCGGGTAATGTAAGAGCCAGGGCCGTTATCAACACCATCATAATGCGTAATCATGGGTTTATGGCCATGAATATGCAGCGCTAAGCTTTCTGTGTGACCATTTAAAACGCGCAATTTAACTTTTTTATCTTGCTCCATTTCAATCAGGGATTCTCTTAATGTATAGGGAAATGAGCGCCCATTTAACATAAAATAATCATCACCTGCATCGGTAATATCGTACTGAGTATTCATATACTTGGCGATTAAACGAGGATCATTTGCAGAACGTGCGATGACATTATGCAATTCTTTATCGGCAGATTGATAATGTAAATCATATTCACGCGCATATTTTTCCATTACCGCAACGGAGGGATGACGCACCTGCCCTGCCCCCACATTAAGTGTTTGAACCCAATTATTAGGACGATTTTCTTCAACAATAAAGATGCCTTGCAACCCCATAGGTATATGAGTGTGCGGCTGCACATGACAATGATAATACATAGTGCCAGGCTGACGTGGCTTGATGACATAGGTTTTACTCTCACCCGGCATAGTATCCATATTGCTGGTTTGCCCAACGCCATCATTTCCCGTTCCTGAATGATCCATAAACGGATGGTCAATACCATGTAAATGGATTGAATGCGGTAAATAATGGGTATTTTCTAAGACAATCCAGACCACATCATCTTGCTCAACACGAATCACGGGTGAAGGCACGCGCAATAACGAATTGGCTTCAGACTCATAAAGACTTAAGGTCGACATGTCACGCGTTTTAGGTGCGTAAACCCAAAATGTTGGCTTGATTCCTGGCGCAATATCAAACGTCGTAATGGGGCCTTTAACGTCAGGCGAATGACCATTTAACTCAACCACTTCTAATTTGATAATTATTTTGTCTGGATCGCCATCACCATCCATATCATCCGACATTGTAATGGCATCTGCAGCTAACTGCGTTTGCATTAATGTATCCATAGAAATGTTATTCGTACCCTTTACAAAAGCAGCAATTTCGGCCGGATTATCTGGATTACATAAGCGCGAAGCTTGGATGCTCACACCATCAATTTCCTGCTCTTTGCGCCATTCTGGTGAGGTAAAATCAGAGCACACTTCCTCAACTTCGCCTAATTCAACCTTCGCAGTAGGAGGTAAATCTGTGCTTGCCTGACTTAACGCCACATTTAAAAAAAGTACTATTCCGCCAGTACAAAGAAGATATTTATTCATTTTCGATAACCTCAATAAAAGAGACAATTGACGAATTTACTCCGTAAAAAATCTGCGGAAAAATCCTACCACCATTTTAACTGAATCATTTAGCCACGTCTTTGTTTAGCTTACCTTAGCCAAGTGATTAACGGATTAATTATATGGGAATGTAAATACAAGCTAACTTATCCTGAAAAAATTAGCTGTCAATCGATAACATCTGCTCAATAAGAATGTCTACGCAACGCCTCTAGTGCAAAGGGCTAATTTGCTAAAAAAATAAAGCCGCCTACTATGATAAAATCTACCTATTTACACAGCATTACCTCACCTTAAGCCAATAATTACATCGTGAACATTCATTCAGCTCAGTATTTAATCGGAATCGACTTAGGCACAACTCATACAGTGGTTGCCTATGCGCCTATCAAAGCACATGCAGACATTAGCTTATTTCATATTGAACAACTGGTCGCGCCTGGACAAGTCATGGCAAAACCTTTATTACCCTCAGTACGTTACCATCCTGCACCTGGTGAGTTATCTGCCGAAGACAGTCAATTTTCACCCACTGGTGAACAAGCAATTATTGGTATGGCAGCACGCGTATTAGGCGCCAAAACCAAAGGACGCTTTATTAGTAGTGCAAAAAGTTGGCTGTCTCATCCCAACATCGACCAAAACGCAAAGATTTTACCGTGGGGAAGTGCTGAAGAGATTGAAAAAATAGCCCCTGTTGATGCCTGCGCAAGTTACTTAAAACATATTCGCGTGGTATGGCAGCATCAATTTCCAGATGCGCCTTTAGAACAACAAGACATCATTATTACCGTGCCCGCCTCATTTGATGAAGCAGCCCGTGCGTTAACCTTAGAAGCGGCTAACTTGGCAGGCATTACCAACGCGCGTTTATTAGAAGAACCCCAAGCCGTATGTTACGACTGGTTAAGAAGAAACAATCATAAATTAAAACATGAACTTACCAACGTACATTTATTATTAGTATGCGATATTGGCGGCGGCACAACAGATTTAACGCTGATTAAAATTGATCATCACCACGCTGAACCTGTACTCACAAGAATTGGCGTGGGTGATCACCTTATGCTGGGCGGGGATAATATTGATTTAGCCTTAGCGCATTTGGCTGAAAGTCGTCTAAAAACCTCCGACAAACGCTTATCCGCAGCCGAATTTTCACAATTACTTGAGCAATGCCGTCAAGCCAAAGAAATCTTACTCGCGGCAACTGGCCCTGAGACGGCCAACGTCACCCTGCTTGGTGGGGGGGCAAAATTAATTGGCAATACGCGCTCGGTTGAATTCACCAAGGCTGAAGTTAATCACATTGCCTTAGATGGCTTCTTTCCGTTAACACGTATTGATGAACTGCCAGATAAAAAACGCAGTGGCATTGTTGAGTTTGGCTTACCTTATGCGCATGAACCTGCAATAAGCAAACACATCGCCGCCTTTTTAACCCAGCACAAAAATGCCGCACAAGAAGCCTTAGCAAAACAAAGCTTTATTCCCGATGCCTTATTATTAAACGGCGGGGTTTTTCGCAGTCAACCCATTAGCCGAAGACTGGTTGAATTAATGCACTCGTGGCAAACACACGCGCCCATCGTCTTAGACAATCCCCATCCAGAATTAGCGGTTGCCTTTGGTGCGGTCAGCTATGCGATTGCTCGACAAGAAAAATCCCTTAAAATTGGCGGCGGTTCCGCGCGTAGTTATTTTTTATTGATTGCTACTGATTATGCCGACCAACATGGCGTCTGTATTTTGCCCAAGGGTAGCGAAGAAGGTCATGAAATTATTTTACAACATCATCAATTTTTGCTTCGCTTAGGCAGTCCAGTACGCTTTCATTTAGCCTCAATTTCCAGCGACACGCAGTACAGTTCTGGCGATATCATTGCCATAACAGACCACTTTCACTTGTTGCCCCCGCTTGCCGTTGCCTTAGAGCATCAAACCATCACGGCAAGCAATGAAGTTATCGTGCACTTAGCCGTCACCCAAACAGAATTAGGCACACTTAAAATTCAATGTGTTGCTATCGATAACAGCCAGCAACGTTGGGATGTTGAGTTTCAAATTAGAGCTAAATCGGCCATCTCCCACAGTAACCCTGAACTACCTATACATACGGACACCTTACACAAAATAGAACAAAAAATCCTCATGGTCTACGGTACTAAATCTAAACAAGCAGACCCTAATGCAGTAAAAAATCTTCGTACTGATCTTGAAAAACTACTGGGAAAATCTCGCCATGACTGGGAGGTTCCTTTGCTAAGAGTGCTTTTTGGACAACTCATGGAGGGTGCAAAATATCAACGCCGCTCAGCCCACCACGAACGTACTTGGCTTAGTTTAATTGGCTTTTGCATGCGCCCTGGTTTTGGCTATCCTCTTGACGATTGGCGTGTTACGCAACTTTGGCAACGATACGCACTTGGCATTCAATTTGTAAATGAAACCCAAAATTGGACAGAATGGTGGACGTTATGGCGACGCATTGCGGGCGGCTTAGATGAACAGGCTCAAGAAGCACTTTTTGTCGACATTGCCGATTATATTAACCCGGCTACAGCACGCCAACCTGGTATAGCAAAACAACTTAAAATACGCAGTTATGAAGATATTGTCAGACTTTCCGCAGTTTTAGAACGCCTGCCCGCACCTAAAAAAATTCAATTAGGCACATGGTTATTGCAACGTTTAGAAAAAAGCACTGAACCAGCACAAACTTGGTGGGCGGTTGGACGTATTGGCGTCAGAGTGCCTTTTCATGGCAGTCAGCATAATGTAATCGAACCCAGCGTGGTAAGTGAATGGTTAAGCATTATGCTTAAAGAAGACTGGAAAAAATCACCGCATATTGGCTTTGCCGCCACGCTCATAGCAAGAATGAGTGGCGATAGGGCAAGAGATATTGACAGCACATTACGCGAACACATCATTACAAAACTTAAACTAAGCAAAACCCCACTCTCTTGGATTGCGTTGGTTGAGCAACTTAAAGAATTAGATGAAAAAGAAGAAAAACAACTGTTTGGCGAGGCGTTACCGCCTGGATTGAAGCTTATTAATAATACTAAAAGCTAAGGGAGCGTGCAAAACACGCCCCCTTAACCCATCACCAAATTTAGTTACCAGGAACGATCATTGGTTGGAACGTAAATACATTTGCATTTTTTGAATTAACATTCACTTTAACCCAATGCACATTTGGGCTACCAAATGTTTCAACACGAGTAAAGTTTTTAATCAAATCTGCTTGCGTATTTAAAGGTTTATCTACTTTAAAGAAATGTGTGTCACCGTGAACTAACACCACCTGACCTTCAAAAGCATTGGTTTCTTCAGTTAATGCCGCGATAAACGCATCATAACCATCATGTGAAGGTAAGCCTTCAACCACTGATGTTCTTTCATTAACTTCTTCAGTTTCTGGCAAATCAAACATAACGTCAGCTTGAATCACAACCATCAAACCTGGCGATTTACGTTCTTTAGCTAAAGCAAAAGTTTCACGTAAGAAGCTTATATTTGCTGCATCACGCGCTGCATATTCAGTATTTGCAGCTGCACAATCAGCATCAGTACGTAAAGTTTTTGAACCTAAACATTCACCTTCATTAATTTTATTATTGTTACTGCCTGGAATGTTTAAGGTTAAAAAGCCAACATTACCTTTAAACCAACGTGAGTTTTCTGAATAAAGACCTTTTGCAGGACCTTGACGATCTAATTTGATTTTGCTTTGACCAAAACTTAAGTTATCAGCAAACATAGTTTGGCGTAAATAATCAAGACGCTCTAACGGATTGTAACTACCGTTATTGGTACGATGACAATCAGTCCACTCGTTATCGCCTATTGCATAAACTGTTGGTGCTTTAACAGAATTGAATAACGTAATTGTTGAAGCGCCTAATTCATCATCAGTACATAAAGAACTTCCGTCTTTGGTATCGCCATCAAACACAGTAAAAGCAAGTTTAGACGCATTCATGCTCTCAACTAAACGAGTCATTTTCTCGCCGCCTTTCAAGCCATCATTGTTTTTTGCATAAGGCATGTCACCCCATAAACCAACACTGAATGATGCTGCTGTTGCCATGGCTGGAATAGCTAAACTAGCAATTAAACCTAAGGTTGCACAACTAACTAATTTGTTTTTGTTCATTATTAAATCTCTCATTGAAAAATGTTTACCTAATAGAGTATACAAGTTTAACAAGTTTTAGTGACATTCTTATGACTTAGAAACCTATGTTACTCTTTGAAAAAATTAACTTAATCTTAACATTTGAACACGCTAATCTCTGCTAAACTAAAAAAAGTTTTTTCCTTCAACTCAAGGTATCCCCTATGAATAATCAACCAACCAATAAAACTCAACAAGGTTTCACCTTAATTGAATTAATGATCGTTGTTGCCATTATCGGCATCTTAGCAGCCATTGCTATTCCTGCGTATCAAGACTATATCGTCCGTGCAAAAGTAACCGAAGGCTTGTCACTTGCAACCACTGCCAAAGCTTCAGTCACTGACAACGCCACCAATGGCAGTGCTTTTTCATCAGGTTGGACAGCACCTACAGCAACAGACAATGTTGAAAGCGTTGCGATTGATGACAGCACCGGTCAAGTCACTATTTCATACACTACAAAAGTAGCGCCTGCTGGTGAAAACACCCTAATTTTAGCCCCGCGTGATAACGGCAATGCATTAGTTGTGGGTACACCTCCTACAGGTGGCTCAATCACATGGGAATGTAACTCCGCCACCCCTCCGGCTGGTAGCACTGGCACTGCGGGAACCATTCCTTCTAAATACGTTCCTGCTAACTGCCGGTCTTAAGAATTAACGCATAAAATAATTCAACGATAGCAGCAACGAAGCTTACCCCTGCGCAATAAAGACGCGGGGTAAGCTTTTTTATTCAGGCAGACAACTAAGACTGTTTAGTTTAACGTATCACATTGATTAACTGATTAAATCAGGACGAGACTAGGCAGTCGTTAATAAGTTAATACACACGCAGGGCTTATCTGCATCATTTACGCCCACGCCTATCTCAGGCAATCACATCGTGTGCAACGTCTTTTAAGTTATGAAAGGGTAGGCAACATGACTACCCTTCAGTACCCCTACTAAAACGATATTAATCAATAATATCACCGACACTTTTACTACTATTTCTTTCATCCACAGAGGACACTTAAGAAGATGGCTAAAATTAAATTTACAGAAAACAGTAAAACTTTTGTAATGGATACCACGCAATTTATTAGCAGCGCACTCCTTACCAACGCAGCTAGCAATGCCTTTGAATTACTGACTGCTAGCGGTTTGATTTCATTAGGTGGTGTAGCCAATATCAAAGGCTCTAGTGGGGCTGATACTATTAAATTATTACCCGGTGCCAGCGTTGTTGATAGCGTTACCTTACCTAGTAATCCAACAATTACCTTAGATACTCAAAACGCGGGCACACTTGTAGATACACTCATAGGCTCTGCGTTAGCTGAAAACGTTACGTTCAACAATACTTTAGCGGCTAACTCCAATGTTGTTAACGTTAAATATTCTAGTGGCAGCCTGACAACAGTCGACACGCTAACGGGCGGTGCAGGAATTGACACGATCACTTTAGGCGCAGCATCAAATATCCTGTATATACCAACGGTACTTGCCGATAGTTTAAACGGCTCTAGCGGTAACGATATTATTGCTATTAATGGCACCGGAACAACACTAGCCTTTAAAACGGGTGGCGGTATCGATAGACTTACGGGTACCAGTGGCGCAGATACCATCAACCTAACCGCCGCATCAAACTTTAGCTATGCAACGGGCGGCAATAGCACTGATAGCATCAATGGCTCTACTGGCAGTGACTCGATAAAATTGAGCTCAGCCACCACATTAACTTATGCTACTAACTCAGGTAGTGTTGATTTAATTACTGGTTCTAGCTTTGCTGATACCTTAACTATTAAAGGTAATTCAGCAGGAACTGCGGCAGCCACTTTTAATTACAATGCTGGCAGTAGTAATGTCGCTGATAACTTAACCCTTACCTCACTTGCTGATACGATTACGTTAACGGCCGCATCGTCAGTTAACATCACTACTGGTGGTGGCATCGATAGCATTTATGGCTCCTCAGCAAGCGATACAATTACCCTTGTTAGCGCTACTGCCCCAACAATAGCCTTTAAAACAGGGGGCGGTATAGATAGCCTTACGGGTACCAGAGGCATAGATACCATCAACCTAACAGCCGCTTCAAATTTTAACTATACAACAAGTGGTGGTGTTGATGTCATTAATGGCTCTACAGGTAGTGACATCATAAAATTTACCGCCCCCACAACGTTAACCTACTCAACAAATGCAGGCAGTATTGATTTGATTACTGGTTCTAGCTTTGCAGATACCTTAACTATTAAAGGTAATTCAGCAGGAACTGCGGCCGCCACTTTTAATTACAATGCTGGCAGTAGTAATATTGCTGATGGCTTAACACTGACCACGCTTGCTGACACGGTTACATTAACAGCCGCCTCGTCCGTTAGCATCATTACTGGCGGTGGTGCCGATAGCATTTATGGCTCATCAGCAAGCGATACGATTACGGCAACCAATACAACTACAGGTGTCACGATTACTGGCAATGGCGGCGGCGATAGCTTAACTGGCACAGCAAAAACTGACTCTTTTACTTATTTTAAAACTATCGATTCAGGCGCAACCACTACAACACGTGACACGATTACTAACTTCGCTATCACAGGTGCCGCTACAGTATTGGATAAATTAGTCTTTATAGGTCTGCTAAGTGGCACAGCGCCAAGTGCTTATGTAACTACTTTTACTGGTGCCGGTAATAGCGAACAACGCTTTGATACGACAAGTGGCTTATTAGAACTTGATACTGATGGCAATGGCATAACGGATATGTCTATTGTCTTAACAGGTGTAGCAACCGCTCCTTTAGCTGCAAACCTAGTGTGGAGTTAAAATAAGCTTAAAATTTGCTTAGCGACGAATCAACAGCAGGAATATTCTACCTGCCTCTTAATCGTTCCCTAAGTAATCAATGTATCTGTACCATACGACTGCCAGTGCCTCCTAAACTGGCAGTCGTTCTTTAAGCATTAACGGTACGCAACTAATACCCATCTCCCGCATCAATTTTTAGCAGCATTCCTGCTCATTAACTCAACCATTATTCATGACAATCGTCACTCTACAGGAACGAAATGCTTAAAGTAAGGCACTCGCAACCGCTTGTTAAAGCAATTTTTCAATTGTACGCAAGCAAAGATAATTGCTGTGCTTATCATCTCATCACGCATGCACAGAAAACTACTGGCATAATAAGTCATCACTAAGCCTTACTTTACTACTGACTCACATGACTATTCCTGCCTCACCTCGCCTGATATTAGTTGATGGCTCGTCTTTTTTATTTCGCGCCTACCATGCCGTACCCCCACTAAGCAGTCCAAACGGCTTACCTACCAATGCTATTCATGGGGTAACCAATATGTTGCGCAAACTACTTGCCACGTATCATAGTGATTACATTAGTGTCATTTTTGATGCACCAGGAAAAACTTTTCGCCACGAATTATATTCCCAATACAAAGCGCATCGCCCGCCCTTAGCGGATGATCTACGTGTACAAATTAAACCGTTACATAACATCATCCGTGCCATGGGATTACCGTTAATCATGGAAACAGGGATTGAGGCCGATGATGTATTAGGTGTACTTGCTAAACTTGGCGCAGCGCAAGGGTTTGATGTGATTATTTCAACAGGTGATAAAGATATGGCGCAATTAGTGACCGAACACATCATCCTTGAAAACACCATGACCGATACCCGTTTGGATGTGCAAGGCGTTATCGATAAATTTGCCGTTCGCCCTGATCAAATTATTGATTATTTGGCCCTTATTGGTGATTCTGCTGACAATATTCCAGGCATTCCAAAAGTGGGACCTAAAACTGCGGCAAAATGGCTACAAGAATACGACACCATTGACAACTTAATTACGCATGCTGGTGATATTAAAGGCAAGATTGGCGATAATTTACGCAACAATCTTGACCAACTCAAACTTTCACAACAGCTCACCACAATACACTGTGATCTGCCTTTGCCTTATGGCATTGATGATTTAAAACAGCACACCGCAAATATAGATGAATTAAAAACCCTGCTTAGTGATTTAGGCTTTAGCGCGTGGCTTGCCCAGCTTAATCAAGCACACATCACGTCGTCCACCCCTAACGAAACGCCTACCTTACAGCAAACTGATTATCAGACTATCCTTAACATGAGCCAATTTGAAGAATGGCTTGGTCGTTTGGAGGAGGCTGAACTTATCGCTATTGATACCGAAACCACCAGTCTTGATTACAGTAAAGCCCGAATAGTTGGGCTATCCTTTGCCATTGAAGAAGGCTGCGCAGCTTATTTACCTTTAAGCCATTGTTACCCAGAGGCGCCCGAACAGTTAGATAGAGAACTTATTTTAGAAAAACTTCGTCCTCTTTTAGAAAACCCACACAAGGCTAAGCTTGGACAAAATCTAAAATACGATTACCATGTTTTTTTAAATCATGATATTCACTTACGCGGCATCGCTCACGATTCAATGTTAGCGTCCTATGTATTAAATAGTACCGCCACAAAACACAATATGGATGATCTGGCTAAAACCTATTTAGGCATGACCACCATGTCCTATGAGGCTGTTGCCGGCAAAGGTGCTAAACAAATCTGCTTTGATGAAGTGAGCATTGAACAAGCCGCACCTTATGCAGCGGAGGATGCAGACATTACATTGCGCTTACACCATGTATTAAGCGCTAAACTACAACAAGAACCCCGCTTGTATCAGCTCTATGCAACGCTAGAAATACCCTTATTACAGGTCCTTGCGCGTATTGAACGCAATGGTGTGCTTATCGATACAGCAATGTTAGCGCAACAAAGCCAAGAGTTATCTGCACAGATTATTGCCCTAGAACAACATGCCTATGCGCTAGTTGGGCATGTATTTAATTTAAGCTCGCCTAAACAAATTCAGGAAATTTTTTACGAACAATTAAATTTACCGATCCTTAAAAAAACGCCAAAAGGCCAGCCCTCCACTGAAGAATCTGTCTTGCAAGAATTAGCCTTAGACTACCCTTTACCTAAGGTTATTTTAGAGCATCGTAGTTTAAGCAAACTTAAAACCACCTATACTGACAAATTACCGCAGCAAGTTGATGCTCATACAGGACGTATACATACCTCTTATCATCAGGCGATCACAGCAACTGGCCGACTCTCTAGCACTGATCCTAATTTACAGAATATTCCAATACGCAACGCAGAAGGCAGAAAAATTCGCCAAGCTTTTATCGCTCCACGAGGCTATAAAATTATTGCCGCTGATTATTCTCAAATTGAACTGCGCATTATGGCGCACTTGTCCGCTGACGAGCGTTTATTAAACGCCTTTAACTCAGGTGAAGATATTCATCGTGCAACCGCAGCAGAAGTTTTTTCGGTGTCGCTTGATCACGTTACTTTTGATTTACGCCGCTCAGCAAAAGCCATTAATTTTGGTCTTATTTATGGTATGTCTGCTTTTGGCTTAGCTAAACAACTAGGTATAACAAGAAATCAAGCGAATGATTATATCGCTCTGTATTTTGCACGTTATCCAGGCGTCAAAAAATATATGGATGATATTAAAGCACTCGCACACGAGCAATCTTATGTAGAAACTTTACTAGGCAGAAGACTGTATTTACCTGAAATTAAATCAAAAAGTGCAGCCCGACGACAATACGCTGAACGCACAGCAATTAATGCTCCAATGCAAGGAACCGCTGCTGACATTATCAAACAGGCTATGATTAATGTTGATCATTGGCTTTATGATCAAGCTATTGATGCTAAATTAATTATGCAAGTTCATGATGAACTGGTCTTTGAGGTTGCAGAAAATATCATTGAGGATTTTTCTACACACATCACCCAGTTGATGTGTTCAGCCATGACACTTAATGTACCGCTAGTTGTTGATATTGGCGTTGGCAATAACTGGGACGAAGCTCACTAAGCACACAAGTAAGTAGCGCAAGTATCGGCTTTACGTTTTTTTAATCGGTCGTTGCCAACTTACAACCGATACTTGCTTACTTCTACTTAAGGTTAATTGCTGCTCTGGAGTATCTTTGGTAATTGTTGACCCAGCGCCAATAGTGGCATTGGCTCCCACCTTAACTGGCGCAATCAATTGTGTATCTGAACCAATAAATGCGCCGTCACCAATTATTGTTTCAAATTTATTAACACCATCATAATTACAAGTAATTGTTCCTGCACCAATATTAACTCCAGCCCCTACTTTTGCATCACCAATATAACTTAAATGATTGATTTTACTTGACTCACCCACCGTTGTTTTCTTAATTTCAACAAAATTACCAATATGCACATGATCACTCAACACTGTGTCTGGACGAATTCGTGCAAATGGGCCAATCCTACTGGAATTTCCGATGACGGCATTCTCAATAATACAATTTGGTAAAATTTGCACATCATCACCAATAACTGAATTAGAAATCAGCGTATTAGCACCAATTGAAACATTATTGCCAATTGATAGTTGACCTGAAAGCACGACATTGACATCGATTTCAATATCAGTACCTAAGGAATTAATAACGCCTCTTAAATCAAACCGCTGCGGATCTTTTAAAGTTACTCCTGATTTCATTAGGATTTTAGCCTGATTCAGCTGATAAAAACGCTCAAGTTCACTTAATTGAAGTCTGTCATTCACGCCTAAGACCTCTTCAACATACTCAGGCTGACTAACCTCAATTAGGCAATCATCTTGAACAGCCATTGCAAAAATATCAGTTAAATAATATTCATGCTGAGCATTATTCGTAGATAACTGAGTTAGCCATTTTTTTAAACATTTGCCATGCACAGCAACTATTCCAGTATTAACTTCATGCACTGCTTTTTCTTCTGAGCTTGCATCCTTTTCCTCAACAATCTTAATTACTTGACCCTGCTGATTACGTATGATTCTGCCGTAACCAAAGGGCTTATCAAGCGTTACTGTTAATAAACTGACTGTTTTCTCATTAACTTTAGCTAATAAACAAGCAATCGATGACTGACTCAATAATGGCACATCACCATAAAGTATAAGAACAGTATCGTCATTATTTATTAACTCATAGGCTTGTAAAACAGCATGCCCAGTACCTAATTGCTGTTTCTGTTCCAGCCAATTAACCTTAAGATGACTCAAACTAGCCTTAACTAATTCACCACCATGACCATACACTATCGTCACTGAATTATTTTCTAATTCTGCACACCGATCATAAACATGATGCAGCAAAGGCTTATCTGCTAATTTATGTAGCACTTTTGGGAGCTGTGAATTCATGCGCGACCCTTTACCTGCCGCTAAAATAATAGTTAAAATATTTTTCATAAATTTCTCAAAAAAAAAGCTCGATAACGAAAAAAGTTATCGAGCTTACATTTACGGTTAAAGTAAACGAAAGATGACTAAAAACTAATGGCCACCACGTTTTCTTACTCTGTCTAAAGTGCGAAGCTGCATAATAGCTTGTGTTAATTGCGTATGTGCGGCTTCAAAATCAATTTTACCCGTTTTATCTTGCAAAGCTTCTTCAGCTTTTGCTTTGGCTTCTAAGGCTGCTGATTCATCAATATCTTTTGCACGAATTGCAGTATCGGCAAGGATAGTCACTAAATGCGGTTGTACCTCTAAAATACCCCCAGAAATAAAGAAAGGATAGCTCTCAGTCTCGCTAACTTTTACTCGTACTTCACCTGGATTTAATTTTGACAAAAAAGGCGCATGACGCGGACTAATCCCTACCTCACCTAATTCAGCAGGTGCAAAAATCATTTCAGCCAGACCAGAAAAAATTTCATTTTCTGCACTTACAATGTCTACATGAACAGTCATGGTCATTTCATTTACCTAACAATTATGCTGCATTCATAGCTTTAGCTTTTTCTAAAGCTTCTTCTATCGTTCCTACCATATAAAATGCTTGTTCTGGTATGGAGTCATATTCACCTGAAATAATACCTTTAAACCCTGCAATAGTATCTTTAAGCGATACATACTTACCAGGAGAGCCAGTAAATACTTCAGCAACAAAGAATGGTTGTGATAAGAAACGTTGAACTTTACGCGCTCTTGATACTGTCAATTTATCTTCTTCAGATAATTCATCCATACCTAAGATCGCAATAATATCCCTTAACTCTTTATATCTTTGTAAAATTCCTTGAACTTTACGGGCAACATCATAATGCTCTTGACCAATAACCAACGGATCTAGCTGACGACTGGTAGAGTCAAGTGGATCGATAGCTGGATAAATACCCAACTCAGCAATTTGACGTGACAAAACAACCGTTGCATCTAAATGCGCAAAAGTAGTTGCGGGAGAAGGATCTGTTAAATCATCCGCAGGCACATACACCGCTTGAATTGAGGTAATTGAACCTGTTTTTGTTGAGGTAATACGCTCTTGTAAAACTCCCATCTCTTCAGCAAGTGTGGGCTGATAACCTACCGCAGACGGCATACGCCCTAACAATGCTGACACCTCTGTTCCCGCCAAGGTATAGCGATAAATATTGTCAACAAAGAATAATACATCACGACCTTCGTCACGAAAATACTCAGCCATTGTCAAACCAGTTAATGCTACGCGCAATCTATTTCCAGGCGGCTCATTCATCTGACCGTAAACTAAGGATACTTTATCAATAACGTTTGAATCCGTCATTTCATGATAAAAGTCGTTACCTTCACGCGTTCTTTCGCCAACACCGGCAAACACTGAATAACCACTATGTTCAATAGCGATATTACGAATCAACTCCATCATGTTTACGGTTTTGCCTACACCCGCACCACCGAATAAACCGACTTTACCGCCTTTGGTGAATGGACAAACTAAATCGATAACTTTAATACCAGTTTCTAATAACTCATTGGCTGCCGCTTGATCTGCATAACTAGGTGCTTCTCTATGGATACCCCATCTAGTTTTTTCGCCAATGGGCCCTTTTTCATCAATTGGCTGACCAAGAACATTCATAATACGACCTAATGTTTCTTGACCTACTGGTACAGAAATAGGAGCTTTAGTATTAATTACCGCCAAGCCTCTGCTTAAACCATCGGTACTACCCATAGCAATAGTTCGTACTACGCCATCTCCAATTTGCTGTTGAACCTCTAAAACTAAACGATTACTTTCAACAGTTAATGCGTCATAAACATTAGGCAATTCTTCCCTAGAGAATTCTACGTCTACAACAGCTCCAATAATCTGAACGATTTTACCCGAACTCATTTTGTGTCCTCTTAGTATTTTATCATTTGCACTAATCTAAACAGCTGCAGCACCCGCGACTATTTCCGAAATTTCTTGTGTAATGGCGGCTTGTCTGGCTTTATTATAGATTAACTGCAATTCTTTAATAATTTTCCCAGCATTATCAGACGCACTTTTCATTGCAACCATTCTTGCTGCCTGTTCACATGCATTATTTTCAACTAAACCTTGATAAACAGTGGATTCAATGTAACGCGTTAAAAGATGATCTAACATTTGTTTAGCATCAGGCTCGTATATGTAATCCCAATGACTTTTACTTACTCCGTCATCTAATTCACCAGCAACAATCGGTAACAATCGTTCAATAGTTGGTTTTTGAGTCATGGTATTCACAAAGCCATTGCTTACAACATAAAGCTGATCAATTTTATTTTGTTCATACGCAGTAAGCATGATACGAATAATGCCAACAATATCTTCTAAATGTGGGGTATCCCCAATTTTACTAATATGACCAGTAATATTAATTTGTTTAAGGTTACTAAAAAAACTAAACGCTTTAGTTCCTATAGTACAAACATCAACTTCAATACCCTGCTTATGCCATTCCATTAACTGAACGATAGACTTTCTAAACAAATTAGAATTTAAGCCACCGCATAAACCTCTATCTGAACTGATTATAATTAAACCTACACGCTTTACATCACGCTTATGCAAAAAACTATGCTTATATTCTGGATTAGCATGCGCTAAATGCTTAATTATTTGCGCAATTTTTTTTGAATACGGGCGTGTTGATTGCATTCTTTCTTTAGTTCTACGCATTTTACTCGCAGCAACCATTTCCATTGCACGAGTAATTTTTTGAGTGTTTTTTATACTACCAATTTTTGTGCGTATCTCTTTACCGACTGCCATTGACTACTCCTCACCAACTATGAGTTTTCATGAAAGTTTCAATAGCAACTTGCATTTCCTGTTTAATTTCATTCGAGAAATCACCAGTAGCATTAATACGATCCATTAAATCAGTGTATTCGGATTTCATATAGAGATGCAATGCTGCTTCAAAAGCTAAAACTTTATTAACTTCTACCTCGTCTAAAAACCCTTCATTCGCTGCAAACAATGATACCGACATTTCAGCAACTGACATTGGGGAGTATTGATTTTGCTTCATCAATTCAGTTACCCGTTGTCCTCGCTCAATTTGTTTACGCGTACTTTCATCTAAATCTGATGCAAACTGCGCAAATGCTGCTAACTCGCGATACTGAGCTAAATCCAAACGCGTTCCGCCACCAAGCTTTTTAATGATTTTAGTTTGTGCAGCTCCACCTACTCGAGATACTGAAAGCCCTGCATTAACCGCTGGTCTGATACCAGAGTTAAACAAATTACTTTCTAAAAATATCTGCCCATCAGTAATAGAAATTACGTTAGTAGGTACGAATGCAGAAACGTCACCACCCTGTGTTTCAATGATGGGTAGTGCTGTCAATGAACCCGTTTTATTTTTAACGCGACCATTTGTTAAGCGTTCAACCTCAGCAGCATTAATTCTTGATGCTCTTTCTAGTAAACGTGAATGTAAGTAAAACACATCACCAGGATAAGCCTCACGACCAGGTGGTCGACGCAGTAACAACGATACTTGTCTATACGCCCACGCTTGCTTAGTTAAATCGTCGTAAATAATTAACGCATCTTCACCTTGATCTCTAAAGAATTCACCCATAGAGCAACCAGTGTAGGGTGCTATAAATTGCATGGCTGCGGATTCTGACGCAGACGCTGCAACAATAATGGTATGCCCCATGGCACCATGTTCTTCTAATTTACGAACAACATTCGCAATAGATGAGCGTTTTTGACCAATTGCCACATAGATACATTTTATACCTGTACCTTTTTGGTTAATAATGGCATCAATTGCAATGGCTGTTTTCCCAGTTTGTCTATCGCCAATAATTAATTCTCTTTGGCCACGTCCAACTGGAATCATTGCATCAATAGATTTCAATCCTAACTGTACGGGCTGATCTACTGACTGACGCGCAATAACACCGGGTGCAATTTTTTCAATTGGTGAAGTTTCTGTCGTTTCAATAGCACCTTTACCATCAATTGGATTACCTAAGGCATCCACAACACGACCTAAAAGCGCCTCACCAACAGGTACTTCTAAAATCCTACCTGTGCATTTTACTGTATCGCCTTCAGAAATATGTTGATATGCACCTAAAATCACAACACCAACAGAATCTCTTTCAAGATTTAATGCCATACCAAAAGTATTGCCTGGGAATTCCAACATCTCCCCTTGCATCGCATCAGAAAGTCCATGTACTCTCACGATACCGTCAGACACACTCACTACTGTACCTTCAGTATGAGCTTGTGAACTCAACTCAAAGTTTTCGATCTTCTTTTTAATTAGATCACTTATTTCAGATGGGTTTAATTGCATGTTTTTTTCTCACTCATTGAAGAGTCTTTTGCATTTGTTGAAGCTGACCCCTAATTGAACCATCGATAATTATATCTCCAGCCCTGATTAGTACGCCCCCAATTAAAGACTTGTCCAAAATTACGTTAATATGAATTTTTTTTCCCAAAGCCAGAGCCAAGCTATTCGATAAATTATCTAATGCCTCTACTGACAAATCATAAGCGGTTAGCACATCAGCATGAATGTATCCACCATGTTCTGATTTCAAGCTCTCAAACAAGCTTAAAATCGATGGCATCAAAGACAATCTTTTATTTTCAAAAAGCAACTTAATAAAAGTGCGTGCTTCTTGATCAACATAATCTTGACAAATATCCAACACCAATCCTAATGTCTTATCAATATTAACTTTAGGATTAATAACTAAACTTTTAATTTCGTGATCACTCATGACTTCAGAAATAAAAAATAATTGTTCAGACCATTTCTCAATCGAATCAGTTTCTACTGCTCTCTTGAAAACCGCTTGTGCATAAGGTCTTGCTAAAGTCGCCAATTCACTCATTATATTAACCTAATTGATTAGAGACTCTATTAATAATGTCTTGGTGTTTTGCCTGATCAATCTCTGCCATTAAAATCTGCTCTGCGGCACTCATTGCGAGTACAGCAACTTCTTGACGCAAATGTTCTTTGGCTTGTTGATACTGCTGTTCAACTTGAGCTTGTGCAGCAAGGACAATACGATCACTTTCCTTTTTTGCATTTAATTTGGATTCTTCGACAATTTCATTAGCTCTTTTTTGAGCTAAATTAATAATATCGGAAGACTTTTCCTTTGCTTCTTTTAAAACAATTGTTGCTTTTTTCTCAGCCAAATGCATTGACTCTTGACCTTTTTCTGCGGCAGCCAAGCCATCAGCAATCTTTTTTCTCCGCTCTTCAAGAGCATCATATAAAGGTGGCCAGATATACTTCATAGTAAACCATACTAGAAGTGCGAACGTAATCATTTGTCCAATCAGAGTAGCATTGATACTCACGATGCGATCCTCTTAAAATTAAAATTTACAATTAACCTGCAGCTGCTGATTGAACTGCCGAAAGAAATGGGTTTGCAAAGGTAAAAAACAATGCTAAACCAACACCAATCATAGTTACTGCATCTAATAAACCCGCTACAACGAACATTTTAACTTGTAACATTGGAACCATTTCAGGTTGACGAGCTGCGCCTTCCAAAAATTTTCCACCTAACAAACCAAAGCCAATCGCAGTTCCTAAAGCACCCATACCTAAAACAAGACCTACTGCGATAGCAGTCATACCTTGAACATCTGCAATTAATTTTGCAATTTCCATAATACCCCCAAATGTGTATTGTAAAAGTTATAAAAAACAGGAACTAATGATCTTCATGCGCCATGCTTAGGTAGACAATTGTCAACACCATAAATATGAACGCTTGAAGAGTAATAATTAAAATATGAAAAATCGCCCATGGAAAACTTAATACCGGCTGTACATACCATGGTAATAAAGCGATAAGGATAAAAATTAACTCACCAGCATATAGATTTCCAAACAAACGTAATGCCAATGAGATAGGTTTTGCAAACTCCTCAACTAATTTCAGCAATAAGTTGAAGGGTAACAACCATATACCAAAAGGTTGTAAAGTTAATTCTTTGGCAAACCCCCACGCACCTTTAATCTTTATACTGTAAAGAATAATCAGAAAAAATACCGCGATAGACATCGCAAAGGTAGCGTTTAAGTCTGTACTAGGTACAACACGCAAATACTCTACACCCATTAATGATGCAATCAAGGGTAAAATATCTACTGGAAATAAGTCCATGAAGTTCCATAGAAAAATCCAGCAAAAAATAGTTAACGCCAATGGCGCAATCAACTGACTTTTACCATGAAAACTATCTTTAACTTGGGTATCAACAAATTCAATGAGCAGCTCTGCAAAGCTTTGCACTAAACAAGGAACACCTGTTGTTGCTTTTTCTGCAGCAGTTTTAAAAAACCAAATAAAAACTGCACCCAAGACCGCTGAGAAGAAAAGAGTATCTAAATTCAATGTCCAGAAACCCTCTCCCACACTAAGAGAAGTTAAGTGATGAACAATATATCCGGTTGCACCTTCTGCTGCATGAACTTGAGTAGACATTAAACCTCTCTGTATAAAATATTAACGTATTAACAAAGCAAACCATGAAATTGATAATGCTGTTATAAACCCTGTTAACAGGGGAATTATTTGAACATTGGGAAGTTGAAATACAATCAAAAAAAAGGATGCGGTTAAAAGCAACTTGATTGCTTCCGCAACATAAAACGAATTTAATATTTCTTTAGCCTCTTTTCCCAAATTCTGATTGGTGCGGAGTGCAAAATAAGCATTAGGGACAAATGCAATCATCCCACCTAGCATTGAAAACACCAATTCATTAACGCTTTTGAAGAGTGCAAAGCCAATACCAACCAACATAATAATCACTAATTGGTATCCCAAAATCTTTAAGATAATCGGAGATATCTTTACAACCACATTCAACCTCAAACAATTAAGCTGCTGGATTATAGCCACCACATTCTATTTAATCAAGATAGAATCGATGCTCAGTTATGACATTTAGTTTAACTTGATAATTTATAATGCCTTTAAGCTAAACTGAATGTATGACATCATTAGCCTGATTATGAATAAATTTAGGAAACATCATTATGCTTGGAATATTACACAAAATGCACACTCACCTTGAGCCTGCAAGCGCAATTGTTCAATATAAATTAGTTATTAATACTACGCATACCAACTTAAACCCACTTATTGGCAAACAGATTACCCTTAACCATACAGGTAAAATTTTCTGCATTCATTGTCAAAAATCCATAAAAAAAACTTACAATCAAGGCTATTGCTACCCCTGTTTTAGTACATTAGCTGAGTGCGACTTATGTATACTTAAACCCCACATCTGCCACTTTAATCAAGGTACTTGTCGCGACCCTAGCTGGGCGAATGCTTTTTGCTTTCAGCCGCACATTGTTTATTTAGCTAATTCCAGCGCAGTTAAAGTAGGTATCACGCGTGCAACTCAGTTACCTACGCGCTGGATTGATCAGGGCGCCACACAGGGCTTGCCAGTATTTAAAACCCAGTCACGATACCTAGCAGGGGTACTAGAAATTACTTTTGGACACTATATTAGCGATAAAACGCATTGGCAAAAAATGCTTAAGGGTAAGCCAGCAGAACTTGAGTTAACGAGCATTCGCGATGAATTACTGGCGCAATGTAACGAGCAATTAAATGAAATTTACCAAAACGCCCCCACTTCCATTGAAGTGCTTGCTGATGCGAAACCGGTCAGCATCGAATTTCCTCTGTATAACTATCCTGAAAAGATTAAGTCATTATGCTTACTAAAAACACCAAAAATTTCAGGGGTCTTAGTAGGAATTAAAGGTCAATATCTGATCTTGGATAGTGGCGTAATTAATATTAGAAAATACACCGGCTACGAAATTAATTTTGAAAGCTAAGCATTAATAAATATAGCCTTTATTTTTTAGTTCATTGTAGATTAAATCAATAGACTCATGTTCGGTGACAAAATTAAGATCAGCTGCAACATTATTATCATTAATACTTAACACAAGCGCACCATAGTGCTTAAAATGCTCGGCTAATGAAAGATCATTGCTTTCTAGCACGACCACTAAATGGCCATTGTTAAATAGCTTTCTTTCTAATTGACACGCATACACAGAGGCCTGCTCTCCTTGTAATGACACGCTTACTGGACGCTGATTATAGCGCTGACTACGCTCTTCCGTGGTGACAGGAATGAGTAAGTTGTCTTCTGCAGCACCGATAATCATGCCCGCCCCTACCGTTCCATTTGATAAGCGATCGATAATAATAAAGGCACCTGTATTACGATTTTCTTGATACGAATCAAACACTACTGGCGCATTAACAGCAACGGTACATAAGGCAATTTCATTAAGTTTTATTTCGCTGGCATCATGAAACTCTAGGGTATTCACATCAATACGATGATCAATAAAAGAAATTGAACCCGTTACCGTGCTTGCACCCAACTTAAACGTATATTGACGACCTTGCGTTAACGATTGCTCAGCCATCCACACGATATGGGCTTGAAATTTGTCAGCTATCTTGGGCTCTTGCTGAGCTTTTCCAACAATCATATCACCTCGGCTTACGTCAATTTCTTCGCTTAACGTAAACGTAACCGCCATGGCTGCCCATGCTTCATCAAGCTCACCATCGTAGGTTACGATTGATTTAATATGACTTGTTTTACCCGACGGCAATACCGTAATTTCATCGCCTTTTTTAAATACGCCACTTGCTATGGTTCCACAGAAACCACGAAAATCAAGATTAGGTCGATTAACGTACTGTACAGGAAAACGTGCATTTAATAAGTTTTTATCATTTGTAATAACAACCGTATTTAATGCTTCCATTAATGGAACGCCAGTAAACCATGCCATGTGCTCACTAGGATTAACCACATTATCACCATCTAATGCTGACATGGGAATAAACATCACATCCTGTAGGTTTAGTGTTTCAATAAAAACCAAATACTCTTTCTTAATGCGCGAAAAAACTTCTTCGCTGTATTCAACCAAGTCCATTTTATTGATTGCCACAATAATATGTTTAATCCCTAATAACGAGGCAATAAAACTGTGGCGTTTTGTTTGTGTTTGAACACCATATCGCGCATCGATTAGGATAATCGCCAGATCACAGGTGGATGCACCGGTTGCCATGTTGCGCGTGTATTGCTCATGACCTGGCGTGTCTGCAATAATAAATTTACGCGTAGCTGTAGAAAAATAACGGTAGGCAACATCAATGGTAATGCCTTGTTCACGTTCTGCTTGCAAGCCATCAACTAACAATGCCAAATCTATTTTTCCTGCACCCGTGGTACCCGATTTAACGCTGTCTGCTTGCACCGCAGCCAACTGATCCTCGTAAATCATTTTGGAGTCATGCAGCAAACGACCGATAAGGGTGCTTTTACCATCATCGACATTGCCACAGGTTAGAAAACGTAATAATTCTTTGCGTTCATGTTGTGCTAAATAAGCATTAATATCGGAACTGATTAAATCGGATTGGTGGGACATAATAATTCTCTAAAAACAATATTAAAAATACAAAGTGAACAAAATAAACTTAAAAATACCCTTCTCGTTTCTTTTGCTCCATAGACCCTGACTGATCATGATCTATTAATCGACCTTGACGCTCTGAGGTTGTTGTTAAGAGCATTTCTTGAATAATTTCTGGCAATGTTGTCGCAGAAGACTCAACTGCTCCAGTTAATGGGTAACAACCTAAGGTTCTAAACCGTACTTTTCGCATTTCAACTTTTTCATTGTCACCAATCGGCATACGCTCATCATCCACCATAATTAACATTCCGTCTTTTTCAAGGACTGGACGCTCTTTAGCAAAATACAAGGGCACAATGGGGATATTTTCTAAATGAATATATTGCCAAATATCTAATTCAGTCCAATTTGATAAGGGGAATACTCTAATGCTTTCGCCTTTATCAATTTTACCGTTATAAATATTCCATAGTTCAGGACGTTGATTTTTTGGATCCCAACGATGATTTTTGTCTCTAAACGAATACACGCGTTCTTTTGCTCGTGATTTTTCTTCATCTCGTCGTGCGCCACCAAAGGCAGCATCAAATTTATATTTATCTAAGGCTTGCTTTAAGCTATCGGTTTTCATGACATCAGTATGCTTTTTACTACCGTGTGTAAAAGGCCCAATACCTTGCTTAACACCTTCTTCATTAATATGAACTAATAATTCTAAGCCTAGCTTGTTAATCATTTCGTCGCGAAACGCAATCATCTCTTTAAATTTCCATGTGGTATCAACATGTAGTAAAGGAAATGGTGGCTTACCAGGATAAAAAGCTTTCATTGTTAAATGCAACATGACTGCTGAATCTTTACCGACTGAATACAACATCACAGGGCGCTCAAATTCTGCAGCGACTTCTCTAATAATGTAAATACTTTCAGCTTCCAGCTGTTTAAGATGCGTTAATTTATAATCAATCATTAATAAATCCAAAATTTGAAGGAGTACGCGGTACTCTTTGTGTGGGTTATTTTTTTCATTTTAATTTGTAGCGTAAATGAATACCAGTTATCCATTAATTTTTAGCACTATTCTCTGCTAAGGCAGCAAGTAAAGGTGCGTAAATGCCAGCAAAACTGCCGTTACTCATAAGTACAACATGCCCACTACCATGCGCCAAGGTAATGATCTGCTGAATAATATTGTCTATGGATGTACACAAGGTAATATGCGAAGCACTTGACATGGTTTGCTGTAAATCAGGTGACAACACACCATTGTCAAAAATAATAACCTGGTCTGCGTCATGTAAGGAATCAACTAAAGTTGCGTTATGAATACCCATGCGCATGGTATTTGATCTTAACTCTAGCACCGCGATAATTTTTTCTTTACCTACTCGTTTTCGTAACCCTTCTAACGTAGCAGCAATGGCCGTGGGATGATGCGCAAAATCATCATAAATAGTGATATGAGGTAATTGCCCCACTATTTCCATCCGACGCTTGACGCTTTTAAAAGTCGCTAAGGACTGTAAGGCAACACTAGGTGCAATACCCATATGATGTGCGGCAGCAATCGCGGCTATGGCATTAGCGACATTATGCTTACCCGTTAAAGCCCACGTCACACTGCCCTGCGCTTGTCCTTGATAAAAAAGTGCAAACGCTGACCCATCTTCGGCAAGCAATTCTGCAGACCACTCAGCATCAGCATTTTCTAAAGCTGTTTTATGTACGGGCGTCCAACAGCCTTTATCCAAAACATCCTGCACATTGACATCAGACTGGGGATAAATAAGTAACCCATTGCATGGAATGGTTCTTACAAAATGATGAAATTGCGTTTTAATGGCTGCTAAATCTGGAAATATATCTGCGTGATCGTATTCAAGATTATTTATGATGGCAGTGCGCGGACGATAATGAATACATTTTGAACGTTTATCAAAAAAAGCAGAATCATATTCATCCGCTTCAATCACAAAATAATGTGCGGTTCCTAAATAGGCAGATTTGCCAAAATTTAACGGTACGCCACCAATTAAAAAGCCAGCATCGATACCCTGATCCGTGGCTATCCACGCTAACAGACTACTTGTGGTTGTTTTACCATGTGTGCCTGCAACCGCAAGCACCCATCTATTTTGCAAAACATGCTCAGCTAACCATTGTGGCCCAGAAGTGTAGTACAGACCTTGTGCCAATACAGCTTCAACTTCAGGATTACCGCGTGATAAGGCATTACCAATAATCACGCAATCTGGCTTTGGCGAAAGATTTTCAGCACGGTAGCCTTCCATCAATACAATTCCTTGCGCCATTAATTGCGTGCTCATTGGTGGATATACATTCTGATCTGAGCCAGTAACGTGATAACCAAGCTGCCTTGCTAAAATAGCAAGACCCCCCATAAATGTACCGCAAATACCTAAAATATGAATATGCACAAAAAACCTTGGGTAATAAGCCCTATCTAAATCTTAAACGCTACTGACAAACAGTTCACATTGCTTACGCATTGCGATCAATCATAATCTCAACTTGCTCAGCAAATTTTTCTAAATCACCACTGATTACTTTTTTAAGAGGGATGACTAATGCTGTCGTTAAGTTGATATAGATGTAAACATAGCGTTTGCCATATTCAACTCTAAGCAACTCATTCCATGCCATTTTATGCGAGCCACTGGGGGATTTTTCTAATAAATAGCCTGCATTTTGCGGATCAATGCTCAGTTTATATTTACCAAACATGGCATTTTTTTCTTTTTCTGAATAACTTTTAAGAACTTGCCTGTGCAAATCCAACAACATAACTTTAGGCGATAATAATGCCCATAACAGGGCAATTAATAAAATATACGCAGAGGTTTGCCAATCACCATAATAAACATAATAAAAAGAACCAATAATTGCCATCACCCCAGGCACAATCCAACGGTTTTTTCTAATATCCTGTTGAATCTCTTCATTTCTCATGAATTGCAATTCGTTAAAATGGACTAAATCTTCTTCTGAGAACTCATATTCAATATCAAACATAGTATTTTTTTATAATAATTTTTAGTAAAAAGTGTAATTACATGCTGTGAAATATGCCTAATGCATTTTTATTTTTATGTACGCACTGCGTCTAAAGGCATTAGATAAGGTTAACATTAAGGTTCTAAAATAGCCGTGCAACGCCACCTGATGTAATTTATATAAAGAGACATACACCATTTTAGCAATGAAACCACCAATACTTATTGAGCCCATTAAATTGCCCATAAGATTACCTACGGTTGAGTATTTGCCTAAAGACACTAAAGAGCCGTAATCATGATACTGAAACGTCACCAAATCATAACCTTTTAACCGATTAAGTATAGATTTGTATAAGGTTTCTGCTTGTTGATGCGCTGCTTGCGCACGTGGTGGAATATTGCCTTTATGCCCCTGCCAAACACAGGCTGCACAATCACCCATGGCAAAGACATCATCATCATTAGTTTTTAAGGTTTGATCGACAATTAACTGATTAATATGATTGACCACCAACCCATCCATATTTTTTAGCCATTCTGGAGCTTTAATGCCAGCCGCCCAAACTTTAATATCTGCCTCAATAAACTCACCGTCATGGGTCATAATGCCTTCAGTGTTAACCTCAATGACACGACGACCCAGCTTAAGATCCACACCCAAATGAACTAACTGCGCTTGCGTAGCGTGTGCCAAGCGATCAGGCAAAGCGGGCAATAATTGGGTGGCCGCTTCAATGATGGTTAATTTCACATTACTGGTTTCTTTCAAGCCATAAATAGCCAACACATTGGTGACTTCATGTAATTGTGCTGACAACTCAACCCCTGTGGCTCCCGCCCCAACAATAGCAATAGATAACGGCTTAGCTGCGGTAATAGCTTGATCTTTACCAACATATTTTTTAATGTACGTTTCAAATAATTTTTTCTGGAAATTAAACGCTTGTGAAGTGGTATCCAAAAATAAACAATGCTCTTGAACACCCTTAATATTAAACGTATTACTCACACTCCCTACCGACATCACCAACGTATCATAATGAAAGACTCGGCTTGGAATAAGCTCTTCCCCAGCATCATTAAGCGTAGGACCAACAGACACTTCTTTTTTTTGTCGATTAATGGCCTCCATTTTCCCTAATCGAAATAAAAAATGACTACGGTGTGCCTGCGCTAAATATTCCACTTGCTCAGATTCATCTAAGGTACCCGCCGCAACTTCATGCAACAGTGGCTTCCATACATGGGTAGTCGTGGCATCGATTAAGGTAATTTCCGCTAACTGTGCTTTGCCTAATTTTTTCCCCAACCGCGTTGCCAATTCAAGACCTGCAGCGCCTCCACCGACAATAACTATTTTATGAAGTGCATTATTTTTATTCATCATCGTCGCCTTTATTACCTGTAATCTCGTTAACGTGCATTATAACTAATGTTACCGTCATGCTTGGAACTTTAGAAATAATTATTTGTTACCCGACAATAAATTGACTATACCGTTAAGACACTACCTCTTAAAATAGCCCTCAGTTACACTATTTATTTGGTATTTACTACAACAAGAGGAACATCATTATGTCCAAAACCACCCTACTACACTGCACGCTTATCACCGTGCTACTAAGTGCCTGTGCATCAGCACCTGAAACCGTACCCCCCCTTGAGCCGACAATAGTTAATGATTTCCCCACCCGCGATCGCGTGGAATATGTGCTTAATTGTGTTGCTCAACATGGTGGCTTAACGTACATCAGCCAGTATGCGTGTGGCTGTAAAATAGACAAAATTGCAGAAAAAATGAGTTTTAATGATTTTGAAAGTGCTAAAACATTTGGTTATTTAAAAAGCACTCCAGGCGATGCGGGCGGTGCTTTTCGTGATCCAAAACAGGCTAAAGACTTAGGTAAGCGACTTAAAGAAGTTGAAGCAGATGCAGAAAAACAATGTTTTGTAAAATAAGCACTGCACATCGCAATACGGGATACGCGGAAAAACTGTATTTTACCCAAAACTGCTATTAAAATTAATTAGCCAATGCTCATGCTTGCTATTGGCTGCAACACGTCCTTGATTTAATCAAGGAATCCCCAACCATAAGGACTTTAACATGCCAAAATTTATTATCGAACGCGAACTTCCTGGCGCAGGCGCGCTAAGCAGCGAGCAACTTCAAGGTATCTCACAAAAATCATGCAGTGTACTTAACGAACTTGGCACCAAAATTCAATGGTTACAAAGCTACGTCACTGATGACAAAATCTACTGTGTTTACATTGCACCTGATGCTGAGACCATTAAACTTCATGCCGAACAAGGTGGTTTTCCTGCTAATAGTATTGCCGAAATTAAAACAGTAATTGATCCAACCACGGCCGAATAAATTACTTTAGCCGTATTTACCGGATGTTTTTAAACGTAGACACTCCGGTAACCCCCCCCTCAAACTTAGCGATTATGAACTCTGTTAACCAATTGTCGATGTGTTGTTATCGGCATAACCAGCTTAATACGATCCCAGCCCTCTAACTCTAACACCTCATCTAAACATTTTTCCATCAACTGATGAGCCTGCCTAGCCACTTCAGCGATACGATGATGCACTTCAATCTCGACACTACTTTCATTCAAGCTTTCATTTTCTATACACAACAGCTGATAATCAAATAATTTACGCAAATTGGTAATTTGCAAACTAACATGCACTGGACACGCACAGGTATACAGGGCTGCTTGATCATTAATAATGGCTAGCTGCAATGCAGTAAATTTGTTATCTAGCTTCATTGGCTTCATCTCCTAAAATTTATTATTATTTTTATAGCGTGTAAATTTCACTACGCATACACGTTAACGATACCAGATTAAGCACGTAATTAAAGCAAGAAAATCAGTGCAATTTTTAGCCAAGAAGAATGTGTAAAAGCAAAGCCATTGCGATGACAGAACTAAAACAGGCACCGTCATGTATTTATTAATCGCTAGACTTGCACAATGCTCGTATGAATAACTACTTTACCCACCAACAGCTTAATATAGTTATTTTTTTACTAAAAACTTAACTAAGGTCACCGTATTTTTATCACAGGCAATAATTTCAATAGGATGACCATGAAGATTAACACTGGTTTTAGGCTCGGGAATCGTTTCCAACAACTCAATGATTAAGCCATTTAATGTTTTGGGGCCTTCAGTGGGCAACGTCCATTGCGCAATACGATTTAATTCGCGCACAGAAATATCGCCATCCACTAAATAACTCCCGTCACCTTGTTTTCGGGCTGCGGTGTTAACATCCGTTATTAATTCACCCACAATCTCTTGAAATAAATCATCTAAGGTTACCAAGCCCTGCACGTCGCCATATTCATCAACAACCAAACCTATCCGAATTTGCTCATTTTTAAAACTCATTAACTGCGCATGAACAGGCGTACTTTCTGGAATAAACACGGGTTTAGTTAATAAATTGATAATACTTTGCTTATCAAAGTTCTCATTATTAACCTCAACTAATACTTTTCTTAAATGTAAAAAACCAATCACGCGATCAATGCTTTTTTTATAAACCACTAAACGCGTATAAGCACTGGTTTTAATGCGGTCAATAATTTCTTCTAACGGCGCTTCCAAATCAATACCAACGATTTCATTGCGCCTAGTCATGATGTCTTCAACAGTGGCTGATTCTAAATCTAAAATACCTAACAGCATTTTTTGATAGCGAATAGGCATTAAACTTTCAGCTTCAGTGATAATGCTTTTAAGCTCATCGGTGTTTAAGGAATCATTGCGATTTTTTTTAATGTCAATGCGTACCATCCACAGCAACATCTTGACAAAAATATTGACGAAACTAATAACGGGATAAAACAGTCTTTGCAGCGGTGGATAAATCCAAGAGGAAGGATACGCTAACAATTCAGGTTGCAGCGCAGCTAAGGTTTTGGGCGTGACTTCACAAAAAATCAGCATAAAAATAGTGAGACACACTGCACCCACGGCAATACTAGATTCATCATTTGGAAACAACCGAATAGCAATCACTGTGGTAAGTGAAGCGGCAAAGGTATTCACAAAATTATTACACAGTAAAATCAAACTGATTAACCGATCAGGTCGTTGCAATAACTCATTAACTCTGATGGCAGACAGATTTTTTTGTTTAACTAAATGCCTTAAACGGTATCTGTTTAGCGTCATTAACGACGTTTCAGAGCCAGAAAAAAATGCTGATAAAATCAACATAAATGCGAGTACGCCGAACAGCACACTCAAAGGAATATCATTCAAAATGGAACTCGCGAGTAATTAAAACGCCTTTAGTTTCTACTATGGAGATTTTTTGTCAAGCTAAAATAACATAACTTATTTTAAGAGAATAGAATGTTGTTGCTTAAGAAAAACGTTAACCCTGTGTATAAAAGTTTACTTTACAGCTATGTCTTGATTTAATTCAATGCAGCATATTGCTAACTATTACGGGCAGAACTTATGCACTTAATATATGAATTCAGGCTAACGTTATCTTACACTTTGCACAGTTATATTATTCAATGACCAGATTTATCCGTGGTGTTTTATTAATGCTATCTTTACTTGCCGGCGCGTGCACCTCCGATCAGGCAAATAATCCTTATCGGTATAGCGATACTACGCAACAGGTGTTATATAGTTCATTTTCTGAGCGGCCTAAGCATTTAGACCCAGCCTCCGCGTATAGTTCAAATGAATATACCTTTGTGGCGCAAATTTATGAGCCGCCGTTTCAATATCATTACCTTAAGCGACCTTATCAATTAACGCCACTTACCGCACAAAAAATGCCTGAGCTGGTGTATTTAGACAAACAACTACAGGAGTTACCCGCAGATAGTGCAGCCTCACATATTGCGTTTACTGATTATATTATTACTATAAAACCCAATATTTACTATCAACCGCATCCTGCCTTAGCTAAAAATAAGCAGGGTGAGTATCGCTATCATCATTTAAGTGTGGCAGAAACCAATTCACTTGAAAATTTACAGGATTTCCCAGAAACGGGTTCGCGTGAATTAATTGCTGAGGATTATGTCTATCAAATTAAACGCTTAGCTAATCCAAAAGTGCAATCTCCGATTGCTGAAATGATGAAAAATTACCTTGTCGGGTTTACTGATTTTAGCCAACAACTCAGCCCACAAACGCCACTTGCTACGTTTAGATCAATGCCCCTATCTGGCGTGACAGCATTGGGCAAGTATCAATACCGTATTCGAATTAAGGGTAAATATCCGCAATTTATCTATTGGCTTGCGATGCCATTTTTTGCACCGATGCCTTGGGAAGCCGAGGCATTTTATTATCAAGCGGGGCTTAATGAAAAAAATATTACCTTAGACTGGTTTCCCTTAGGTACGGGTGCTTATTATCTTGCCGAAAATAATCCTAACCGTAGGATGACCTTAGTAAAGAATCCTAATTTCCATGTAGAAACCTTCCCTACAGAAGGTGAGCCCAATGATGTGAGCATTGGCTTACTTAACGATGCGGGTAAACGCTTGCCATTTATAGATAAAATAGTCTTTACCTTAGAAAAAGAAACCATCCCTTATTGGACTAAATTCTTACAAGGCTATTACGATGCTTCGGGAATTGCGTCTGATAGCTTCGATCAAGCCATTCAATATAATGCTGCAGGCGGGATGACGTTAACTGACACCATGCGTGAAAAGGGCATACAGTTACAAACTGGGGTGGAAACTTCCAGCTTTTATATGGGCTTTAATATGCTCGATGCAACCGTTGGCGGTCATAGTGAGACGGCAAAAAAATTACGGCAAGCCATTGCCATTGCCGTAGATTTTGAAGAGTTCATCGCTATTTTTAGAAATGGGCGTGGCTTTCCAGCGCAAGGTGCGTTACCACCAGGAATTTTTGGCTATGCGGAAGGGGATGCGGGAATTAATACTGTTGTTTATGATGTTGTGAAGCAGTCGCCACAGCGTAAATCACTGACTAAAGCACGGCAACTTATGCACGAAGCAGGCTATGCAAATGGCATTGATCCCAAAACTAATGCGCCGTTGATTTTGTATTTCGATACCATGTCCGCCAGCATTGATGATAGACCCATGATGAATTGGTATCGAAAACAATTTGAAAAATTAGGCATTACCTTGGTTATTCGTGCAACGGATTACAATCGCTTTCAAGAAAAAATGCGCTCTGGCAATGCGCAAATTTTTGTGTGGGGGTGGAATGCCGACTACCCCGACCCAGAAAACTTTTTCTTTTTATTGTATGGCGGTAATGCCAAAGTGAAATATGGGGGTGAAAATGCCAGCAATTATCAAAACCCTGAGTTTGATCGTTTATTTGAAACCATGCGTAATATGGATAATAGCTCAGAACGTTATGCCATTATTCAGCAATTACAAGCACTGATTCGACAAGACTCACCATGGGTATTTGGTTTTCATCCCAAAACATTTTCGCTGTATCATCGTTGGTATGAAAATATTAAATTGAATCTAATGGCCAATAATCAACTGAAATATGTGCGCATTGATAGCCAAGCAAGAGCGCAGCAACGCACGGAATGGAATCAACCCGTGCTATGGCCTATCGGAATTAGTTTAGGGGTAGTAATAAGTATTATTGTGTTGATGCGTATTATGCGTAAGTGATGAGTAGACCTATAGATTATTTGATTATTGGTCAGGGCTTAGCAGGCAGTTTGCTGGCATGGGAGTTAATTTCCCGTAATCATTCAGTCATGGTGGTTGATCCTGAACACAATAATGCGTCCAAAATAGCCGCAGGAATAATCAATCCCATAGCGGGGATGCGCTTTGTGTTAGCAGACGAAATAGAGCGATTACTGCCCGCAGCACGTCAGTTGTATCAGCACTTGGCTGATGTTTTTCATCATGAGGTATTTGTCGCGACCCCCATGCTACGTTTATTGCCTAATGAAGTCGCTTACCAGCACGTGCAGCAGCGACTTACCCAGGCACCTTATCAAGGCTATTTTAGTGACTGTGCCCGTGGCCACGCTTTGGCTGACTTTCAGAGTTACGCTTATGCATATCAACAGCACACGGGATACGTCTTGTTACCTAAACTGCTAGCGAGTATTAAATCTTTTTTATGTCAACGTGACAGTTATTTGTCCGCACACGTTGATTACAGTAGTTTGCAGATAACGCCACAGTTACGCTGGCAAAATTTTATTCCCAAACACGTTATTTTTTGCGAAGGTTATTTGGGTGCTGAGAACCCTTGGTTTTCGTGGCTGCCTTTTCAATTAGCTAAAGGGGAGATTTTAAGTTTACGTCATGACCGCGAGCAACCCAAGACGATAATCAATTATGGGCATTGGGCGTTGCCGCTCCAATCGCAACACCTTAGAGTGGGGGCAACGTTTAGTCATCAATGTTTAAATACCTGGCCCACCGCCGCAGCAAAAGAGGCGTTATTGCATGCCTTACGCACAGTTAATGCACACGTTGACACGTTTACTTGCCTGCAACATGATGCCCATATTCGTCCATGCACCCGCGATAAACAACCTTTTTTAGGTCGACATCCGCACCATTCGCAACTGCTTATTTTTAATGGCTTTGGCGCTAAAGGTAGTTTATACATGCCGTGGTACGCACAGCAATTTGCCAAAGCAGTCACTCAACACACAGCATTTCCAGCCGACATTCAGCGCTTTTATGACCGCCATTTCCCTTGTTAAAACCGTTCAGACCAAGCTCTTAGAGCGCATTCAAAAAGGCGATTGGGTCATTGATGCCACCTTAGGTAAGGGTCAGGATACGGCCTTTTTAGTTACCGCCGTTGGTGAGACAGGTCGTGTGTTTGGGTTTGATATTCAGGCAGAGTCCATAGATCATGTGCAACAACATATTACGTCATCAGCACTGACACTGTATCAGGCTAATCATGCAGATTTACTTAACTATTTACCGATGTCAGCACACGGAAGGATTCGCGCTTGTATGTTTAATTTGGGCTATTTGCCTGGTGGAAATCAACACATTATTACGCACACTACTTCTACCTTGGTGGCATTGCATGCCGCCTGCCAAGTGCTCATGCCAGACGGCATTCTTACCATTATTGCTTATCCTGGGCATTCAGGCGGTGCAGAAGAATGCCGCGCAGTGACTGAGTTTTGTCAGCAACGCGCTACAGAAGAATTCGCTATAGAAATAATGATGAGTCATTCAATAAATCCCAAAGCTCCCGTTGGGTTTGTGCTTACAAAAGGCAAAGCAGCATAAATAACTTATGACGCGTGAAGTGCACGCTTAGTTTGTTAGTAGATAAAGCCCTGCGTTCCTGATTTGGTCTGTCTGGGTGAGTGGTGGTTTTAGTGGACATAAAAAAGGCTTGCGACGCAATGACTTCGCAAGCCTGTGAGGTGTTTAAGCGTTCTCTGAGATTATGTGCGAGTTGAGTCGTTTTTTAGCTATTTAACGCGTTCGCATACGCCATGTCATAGGTAGGAATATGGCTGTCTAACCAACCTTTAACTAATTGACCTACTTCTTCAGTTACTTCAGCTTCACCCGCGTGAAATTTAGTTTGTAAGCCACCACAAATACCGATTAACGCTTCGTGCTCTTGTTTATGACGCTCATAGCCAGAATAGGCTTTAGCTATCATTTCTTTCTCTTCATGAGCAAAATGTCCCACCACATAAGCAATCAAATCATCCAATTGTGCACCGATTTCAGAACGTGCTGCGCCACCTATTGCTAAGTCATATAAGTTATTGAGCTTATCGAACAAAATTTTATGTTCATCGTCTGCGAAACCAACATGTGTAGCAAACTGTTCTGCTGTCCAAGTAATTAAAGCCATGCTCTTCTCCAATGTGTTTTATTATAATTAACCTCGTAAAAATTATGGTTTATATTGCCTGCTGCGTCAATATAATCTTTAGCGACTATGTTTACCCCTGCCTTCTTTGGGAAATCTTTATAAGGAAAGCAGGGGGTGTCGTTATGATTATGGTTTTGGTGTGTGTTGATAATACTTAGCTAACTCATTGATTTCTGATTCTTTAAGCTGCTGAGCTATCACACGCATACGGCTGTAAACATCGTTATGGCGTTGTCCTGATTTATAGTCCAAAAGGGTTTTAATGAGATAATCGCCACGCTGCCCTGTTAACGCAGGAATGTCCATTTTTTCACCCTGCCCGTTTGCCCCATGGCACACTGCGCACGGCGGTATAATGCGTTTACCATCGCCTTGCTGCACCAGTTTTTCAGCGTTGGGTGTTGGATTACTGGTCGCGCCAAGACTGGCTGGCAAGGTGCTAAACCAGACGGCTAAATCAGCCGAATCCTGTGCATTTAGCCCTTGCACCATTGCTGACATAGTTGGATTGCTGCGCAGATTATTGGCATAATCTCGCAGCTGTTTGTAAGTGTAGGTGGCTAACTGCCCTGCTAAAGAGGGCGTTTCTGGCATGGCACTGAGGCCTTGTTCGCCATGACAGCCAGTACACGATTGCGCCAGTGCTTTGCCTTTAACAGCATTGCCATGTTTAACAAAGTTAAGTGTTTCTGGTGTCCACGCAATAGTCGAAGACGCTTCTGCATAAACGACAACAGGCATACATAGCATTAAGAAAAGAATAATTTTGTTCATCATGATTAATTTCCCCACGCGCTTGAGCCAAAAGTGTCCATAAAAAAGAATTGCAGGATTGGAAAGCCAAAACTAATGGCCATTAACACGGCGATAACTTTATTCCACACTGTTAAGCCATTTAGGTATTCTGGTAACACACCTACTTTATGAATGGGTTCAGCGTAATCGATTTCATCTGTAAAGTGCTCTGCATACGGTGTTAGTTGTGTTTTAACTAGGTTGTAGACTAATAAGCATGCTGAACCTAGTAAAATCAAACCACCAAAAATCATCATTAACTCGTAAGGTTTCCATGCCAGGGTGAGTAAATTATTGTAAACCACGGTAGAAATACGGCGAGGTTGACCTAATAAACCTAAGACGTGCCAAGGTGTTGTTAAAATACTCATACCAATAAACCACGTCCATAACTGAAGCAGTGCGAGCTGGTTTGAAAACAATGGTTTTCTTACCAACAGCGGCCATAAATAATAAGCAACAGCAAAATACATAATGACTGTAGTGCCCGCAAAAATTAAATGAAAATGGCCAGGAACCCAGGCGGTATTGTGAACCATTGCATTCATTGCATAACTGGCATTAACAATGCCACCAAAGCCACCAAAGATGAGCATTAATAAAGACAAAATCACCGCCAACACCATAGGGTTGCCCCACGGTAAGGTGCCTAGCCAGCCAAATAAACCTTTACCACCGCGCAGTCTGCCTGCAATTTCCAACGACGCAATAACCGTAAAGCCGGTCACTAAGGTGGGTAACGCCACAATAAAGGTGCCGATGCCGTGTAATAATTTCCAACCGCTGGCTTGTTCAGGATCCATGTACAAATGATGAAAACCAATGGGTAAGGCAAATACCGCTAAGACAATAAACGCCATTCGTGCCATTTCATCACTGAATAAAAAGCCACCCGCTTGCTTTGGGACAAACACATAAAAGGCGGTGTACGCAGGAATCAGCCAGAAATACACAATGGGATGTAAAGTCCACGCAAATAAGGTTCGTGCTAAACCAGGATCAATGGTATCCGTCCAACCCAATGACAACGGAATTAATTGAAATAATACTTCCAGTGCCACGCCAGCACTTGCCCACAGCCATAATAAAGCGTTTGCTGCTGTAGCAAACATAGCTAATGGTACATTTTGAGAGGGGTTGGCTTTTTTCCACTGCGTGAACATGATCAACATGATGGCACACCAAATCCAAGAGCCAATAACCAATAAGGTTGCGCCGATGTAAAACGCTGCATGCCCAACCATCGGTGGATAAAAGGTATACAGTACCGAGGCTTTACCAGACAGTAAAGGCACCGCAGCTAATACCACGCCAAATAGAGCCAACCAAAAGGCACCCCAGGCTAAAGGTTTATTCCAAATAGGTTGCTTTAAGCTACTGCTTGCAATGGCGTAGCCAAAACCCATGATGAAAAAAGTAGTTAACACAAACGCCATTAATACGCCGTGAGTACTGACCGAAGCAAAATAAACGGAAGGTGATTCTAAAATAGGTAATAAACCACTGCGCTCCAAAACTTGGTATTCGCCCATAAAACAGGCCACGATAAATGCTGCAAATGCCACCCATAAGTGACATAAGATTAATTTTCTTTCTGCTGTATCATTCATAATCTACTCCTCACTTAGTTAGCGTAGAAGGTGCCGGTGTGCTTTTAGCCACCCAGTCTTCTTTGGCAATAACGGCAATAGTGCTCCACATGTGATTATGACCAAGGCCACAATATTCATTGCACAACAGTGGATACTCACCTGGTTTTGGAAACGTTGTGGTGACTTCAGCCACATAGCCAGGGACGATCATGGTGCTCATGTTGGTCATGGGAATATTAACGCCATGTAACACATCAGTGCTGACCCAACGAAAGGTAATTGGCGTTTCAGCAGGAATTTCAAGATGTTTGGGAATAAACGAATAGCGTAAGGCAACCATGCGCACAATAATCTTGCCGTTCTCATCACGCTGCACACCTAAATTATCCTCAGCAAATTCTTTGCTTAAATGCGCGCTTGCTGAGTCGATAGTCTCCACCTTGCTAGGTGGATTAATGCCATGAAATAAGGCATCAACGGTGATAATGCCAACCAAAAAAGCAATAATTACCATGGCAATGGTGATCCATTTTTGTTCCAGATTATCAATGTGCAAGGTGCGAAGGTAGCTGACACACTCCCGAAAGAGCTGTATGTTTTTACTGATAGTGGGTTCTGTTTGCATAAGATTTTCCTAGCCGCGCGGCAAAAATACACCGTAATATAAAAACAGCCAAGCGATGACCATGCCCCCCACAACTGCAACCATTAATGCAAAAGTCCCGACGGGGGAGCTTTCGATAATACGTTTACGTTCTTCTTCTGTTAGTTGTTCCATACCTTCCTCTTAAGTGGATTTTACAAATTATGTGCTTTATTTCCTTATAATATACATGGATTACAGTGACAAAAATATTAATCTTGTTTTTCTAAAGGTAATAACGAACCCCTTAACAGGGGCCAGCTAATTGCCGCAGGGTAGCGTGCGAAAGCAGTGCCCCCCCTTCTGCCTACGCCTAACTTCCTTAGCTTAGCGGTGAATCCGCCCTACAGCACTGCTGACAATCTGCTATTATTGCGCTTTTTATTTTCTCAAATTACCAAGGGGTCTTTATGTCAGAGTTTTCTAATGTCACGGTTGTAAAAAAAGCCAATGTCTATTTTGATGGGCAAGTGAACAGTCGTACTGTTCGTTTTGCTGATGGCTCAAGCAAAACCTTAGGCTTTATGTTGCCGGGTGAATATACTTTTTCAACAGAGGCGGCAGAACTGATGGAGATTCTCGCAGGAGAAGTAGAGGTCTTGTTGCCGAATACAACAGACTGGCAAGCTTATGCAGCAGGCGATAGCTTTAAGGTGTCAGCCAAAGCAAGTTTTACGATAAAAGTACGGATTGCCACGGATTATTGCTGTTCATTTTTAAGCTAATTCACACTAAGCAAAGTAAATGTCACACGGCTAACGTACACTCTGTCGTTATTCAGGCCTTACTTTTTAGCTAACTAATGGAAAAAATAGCCATTTTTGTCGACGTGCAAAATATTTACTACACCACGCGGCAAGGTTTTCAACGACAATTTAATTACGCAGCGTTTTGGCTGCTGGCGACTCAGCATCGTCAAGTGATTGCTGCCTTTGCTTATGCCACCGACCGAGGTGACAGCAAACAACGCGATTTTCAGCAAGCGTTAAGAAGCATTGGCTTTACGGTTAAATTAAAACCTTTTATTCAACGCTGTGACGGCTCAGCCAAAGCTGATTGGGATGTAGGCATTACCCTCGACGTTATCGACTATGCGGCACAAGTTGATGTGATTATTTTATTGTCTGGCGATGGCGATTTTGAGTTACTGCTACAAAAAATTCGTAGCCAGCATGCACTTACCACGGAAGTGTATGGCGTAAGTGCCTTTACCGCACCCGCCTTAATTTGCGCGAGCGATTACTTTTTTGCTATCAATGAAGCCTTATTGCTATAAACCAGAACGCCAAATCAGCCCCAACTACGCCATAATTTTACAAATTTACTTACTCATTATTCTAACCAACGGACACTTATTTTGATTACCACAGCTAATATCACCATGCAATTTGGTGCTAAACCACTTTTTGAAAATATTTCAGTAAAATTTGGCGATGGCAATCGCTATGGCTTAATTGGAGCTAATGGATGTGGTAAATCCACACTGATGAAAATTTTAAGTGGCGATTTAGAACCCTCAGCGGGCTCTATCGGTTTATCGCCCAATGAACGACTTGCCACCTTAAACCAAGACCAATTTGCCTTTGAACAGTTTACAGTTATCGACACCGTCATCATGGGGCATAAAGAGCTGTGGGAAGTTAAACAAGAACGTGATCGTATTTATGGCTTAGCAGAAATGTCGGCTGAAGAAGGTATGCAGGTGGCACATCTTGAAGTTGAATTTGCCGAACTCGATGGCTACACCGCAGAGTCGCGTGCAGGTGAAATTTTATTAGGGCTAGAGATTCCTTTAGAACAACATTTTGGCCTAATGAGTGCCGTCGCACCAGGCTGGAAGCTACGCGTATTATTGGCGCAAGTGCTGTTTGCCAATCCAGACATCATGTTGCTAGATGAACCCACCAACAACTTAGACATCAATACCATTCGTTGGTTAGAAGAAATATTAAATGACCGTCAATGCACGATGATTATTATTTCTCACGACCGTCACTTTTTAAACAGTGTCTGCACGCACATGGCAGATTTAGATTACGGTGAATTACGTATTTATCCAGGTAATTACGATGAATACATGATTGCAGTAACTGAAGTCCGTGAGCGCTTACTTGCCAGTAATGCTAAGAAAAAAGCACAAATATCAGAATTACAAACATTTGTTAGTCGTTTTTCTGCCAACGCTTCAAAAGCTAAACAAGCCACCTCACGCGCCAAACAATTGGATAAAATTAAATTAGATGAAGTCAAGCCCTCCAGTCGGGTCAACCCCTTCATGCGCTTTGATCAAACTAAAAAACTTCATCGCGTTGCCTTAGATGTCAATAATGTAAGCAAAGGCTATGGTGAAAAACCGTTGTTTGAAGGTCTTAATTTAGTGGTCAGCGTAGGCGAACGTATTGCAATAATTGGCCCCAACGGAATTGGTAAATCAACCTTACTTAAAACCTTAGTAGGCGATTTAGAACCCGACACCGGCACCGTAAAATGGTCGGAAAACTCCGAAGTAGGCTACTTTCCCCAAGACAACGCCGAACATTTTGCCGAAAATCTTAGCCTGATGCATTGGATGGAACAATGGCGCAAAGAAAGCGATGACGATCAAACAATACGAGGCACCTTAGGGCGTTTATTATTTTCCCAAGATGACATCAAAAAATCAGTAAAAGTGCTTTCAGGTGGAGAAAAAGGACGCATGTTATTTGGCAAATTAATTCTGCAAAAAAATAACATTATGGTGATGGATGAACCGACCAACCATTTAGACATGGAATCCATTGAATCCTTAAACTTGGCTTTAGAAAATTATCCAGGCACCTTATTATTTGTCAGTCATGACCGTGAGTTTGTGTCTTCCTTAGCCACACGCATTATTGAGTTAACGCCCAAAGGAATTATTGATTTCAGTGGCAGTTACGAAGATTATTTAGCGAACCAGACACGTTAAACCACGCAACCTTTCCCAGTTAACCGCCATGAAAAAACAATTTACTGTACTCAATAAAGCCATTGTCTATCCAGGCTATTTTCGCATGGAAAAATACCGCTTAACCCATACGCTTTTTAACGGTGGTTGGAGTGAAGAAATCAGTCGTGAAGTCTTTTTACGCGGTGATTGCGTTGCCGTTTTATTGTACGACCCACATACGGACAAAGTCGTATTAATCGAGCAATTTCGTGCAGGGGCTATTCTTAAACCTGAGGCACCGTGGTTAATAGAAATTGTTGCGGGGGGGATTGAAGCGGGTGAAACCGCTGAAGAAGTTGCGTATCGAGAAGCCCGCGAAGAAGCAGGCTGCGAAATAAAGCAGCTTACTAAAATTAGTCAGTTCTACACCACGCCAGGCTGTTCCGCAGAATGGCTGACCTTATTTTGTGGTGAAGTAGACAGTCAACTCGTGGGCGGCGTTCATGGCTTAGCGCATGAACACGAAGATATTTTAGTGCATGTGGTAGATTTTGATAGCGCCTACGCAATGATTGCCGAAGGTAAAATAATCTCATCAATGCCGATTATTGCCTTGCAATGGTTAGCGTTAAACAAACAACAGTTACTTCAACTTTGGCACCCAATAATTAGTTAATTCAATGATGACTTTAAAAAATAGTTTAAAGGTATTGCCGCAATATCTGCTGCCTCAGCATTTTTGTTCACAGCTGCTGGGCAAACTTACGCACACTCAACATAAAAGCACCAAAAATTTTATAATTAAAAAACTTATTGATATTTATGGGATTAACATGGCAGATGCGCTGGAACCAGAGCCAACTGCCTATCCCGATGTAAATGCTTTTTTTACCCGCGCCTTAAAACCTGATGCACGTAGTTTTCCAAACCAAGCTAACGCGATAGCCTGCCCAGCAGATGGGCAAATTAGTCAGCTTGGCCATATTACGCAAGGACAAATTTTTCAGGCCAAAGGCAAACAATTTTCAGCCTGTGCTTTATTAGGTGGAGATGAGCAACGCAGTGCAGTGTTTAGCAATGGACAGTTTGCAACAATTTATTTATCACCCAAAGACTATCATCGTTTGCACATGCCTATCACGGGCACACTCACCGAGATGATTCATATTCCTGGACGCTTATTTAGCGTAAACACCACCACAACCAACACTGTGCCCAACTTATTTGCGCGTAACGAACGCGTCTGCTGTTTTTTTGATACCGCAGCAGGGCCAATGGTGCTGGTGTTAGTGGGGGCGATTGTTGTCTCCAGCATTGAAACTGTTTGGCAAGGCGTGATTACGCCGCCAACAAAAAACACCTTGCAACACTGGGATTATCGGCAACAGCCTCTTACCTTAACGCAGGGGCAAGAAATGGGACGTTTTAATATGGGGTCAACCATTATTGTGTTATTGGCTAACGATACACTACGCTTCGACAATACCTTAAACGCAGGTGCAAACGTGCGTTTAGGTATGACCTTAGGTAAGTTTGCTACAGCGGTAACGTAAGCGCGTTGAAATCGTTACATGACTAAATATAGATCATCGAGCACACTATTTATGAAAAACGCTTCCGCAATGGCACCTTTATTTTTATCATTACAGTGCATAGCTTGGAATAGCGCGAGAGACTACGAAAGTATTTACCTGGGCGCAGCTTTAGCTGTCCCCCATGTAAATTAAAATCAAAGACTTAAAAAATACCGATTGCTGAAGACAGTAAATCAACACCTACCCTTTTGGGTTTACATCGTATAATAAAGCCATACCTTTTTTATTTTTTAGTAGCCATGATGGTGTTAATTTTACGCGTTGTTATTACCTTATTAATTGGTTTGCAAGGAATTGCTCCGTTAATTCATGCGCATAGCCAGCAAGATTTTTCACTTACGCCCAATCAATACAGTCCTAAGCTACATATTCCAGGTTTGGAAGATTATTATGCTTTGGGGCACTCAATATCAATGCATGATGTAATGCCGGCTGAAGGCGTGTTAATCAGCATGAATCAAGGTATTAAATCCAGTTATTACCCACTTCGATTAGTTAAAGAGCAGCTGTTTTTAGTGCTAACTTTCATCCCCATTATTATTGTTGTTCTTAGTCTCTTCAGACCTCTTTTTACGATTTTTTTTGCTAGTTTTCGTTCGTATTGTTTACTTCCTGCGTACGCCCCCCGAGCACCGCCTTTTTACTTTTATAGTATTCATCTTTAAAGAGAGGGCATGTTGTTTAGATGTCTGCTTGTTGTTGACTATTTTCGCGGTACTCACCGCAGAGAGTTTATTTTATGATGTTTTTTTCTCGCTATGAAAGTTATGCGTATTTACTACGTTATCAGCTTGCTTTTGGATGTTTGTGCGCGTGCGCGATGCTTTCATACACAGGCGCACCGTTCGCCGCGTCGGCAGAGGTTGCGCTGACTAACCGTATTGAACATGCGGATCATCACGACGATTTAATTGAAGACGCCAGTTTAAGTTTGGCAAATGTAATTGCTTTAACCATGGAAAAATACCCTGATATTCGTTGGTTGCAAGCACTTGAAGACGAGGCAAGAGCGGTAAAGCAACGTAGCGAAAGTTGGCTTGCAGGTGCGCCGCAGGCAGGGGTACGGTTTCAAGAAGCGACCAGTGGTAGTTTGCATTACATTGATGGCTATGTGCAGGTTCCATTATGGAATTTAGGACAGCAAGATGCTGAACAGCGCATAGGAGAAAAAGCCTTTATCAGTGCTGAGCGACAATCTTCGGCAATTAAATTGCGTATTGCAGGTTTGGTTCGCGCGGCTTTATGGGATATTGCTTTGCAAAAAATTCGCTACGAACAAGCGTTGGCGGAAGTTGATATTTACGGAAAAATTTTAGCAAAAGTACAGCGTCGTGTTGAATTAGGTGACTTAGCGCGGTCTGATGTATTACTTGCTCATTCTGAATTATTACAAAAACATTCAGTATTAAACTTGGCTGAGGCCGAATTAATGCATGCAAGAAAACGCTATGCCTCGATTACGCAAGCCAACAGAATACCTACCTTGTATCAAGAAAAATTGGTAAGCGTGAAAGAAATTCAAGAAACGCATCCTGATTTACAGGCATTAAGCAGTCAAATTGAACGGCAACAAGCGGAACTTGATGCCCTTAAAAAGCAAGGTTCTGGACAGACAAATGTATCGGTAGGAATTAATAGCGATCGCTTTACCACTGATCCTCGAAGCAATAAAACTGAAAGTTTTAATATTGGTGTGACCTATCCCTTTGGTGGCACAACGCATACTCAACCACACATTGCCGCAGCAAATATCAAATTGAATACTTTAATGGCAGAACGTGAGCAAATATTAAGAAATTTGCAGCAATTGCATCATGAAGCTGAACACAATTTAGAAGTCAATCGTATTGAGTTAAGCATCGCTAATGAATTACAACAAGTCGCCGAGCAGCATTTAAAAATCACTCAATTAAGTTTTGCCTCAGGGGAAATCAATTTAATGGATTTGTTGAAAATTCAATCCCGAACGCAACAAGCAATTTTGAATGCTAAAGAACGTGCAGTCATGGCGTTACGCGATCAAGCACTTTATAACCAAGCCGTAGGCGTGCTCCCATGAATAATGTAAAAAAAATACTAATGCCTCAAAAAAATCGTTTATTTAACATCAGCCTTTGTGTTGTCAGTTTGTTTTTAACAACCGAGCTTGGTTTTGCTGAAGATAAACAAATTACTATGTCTGCTGAGCATATTGCTAATTTAGGCGTTACTTTGGGTAAACTAGAGACGGTTTCGCAAGTTCCCGTGTTATATGCGCCTGCTAAAGTAGTCATTCCCCCTAAGCAAGAATACATTGTCAGCGCCTCACAAGCCGGCTTAATTACTCAGTTAAATGCTGCACTGGGTGATCATGTGAAGGCGGGCGAGGTGTTGGCTGAAATCAATAGCTCTGATTTAGTATCCATGCAACGCCTGTACTTAAAAGCCAGTAGCGAACTTGAGTTAGGGCAGTTAGTGTTTGATCGAGAACAAAAATTATTGGAAGACGGTGTGATAGCCAAACGACGCTGGCAAGAAACCCGCACGGTGCACAATACCTTGGTGGCTGAAGCAAATGAGCGTCGACAATTACTTGAAATTGCTGGCATGACCGCAACTGAAATCGCTGAGCTGAAAAAACGTCGGCAATTATCGGGTGTGTTGCGTATTCGTGCACCGATTACCGGCATTGTCATGGAACGTATGACAGTAGCGGGCGCGCGTATTGATAGTTTGGTGCCGTTGTATCGTGTTGCTAATTTAGATGAGCTTTGGTTAGAAATTAATATTCCTCAGGAACATATTGGGCAAATTAAACTAGGCGATCAGGTTTTACTTGAAAAACCTCCCACTGAATCTGAAGCGCCAGAGCAACAAAAAGGCTCGTTAGCTCCAGTTACTGCAAAAATTACTTTACTAGGACAAACCGTTAATCCAGAAAATCAAACTATTTTGGCGCGTGCCTTAGTGAAAGGGCAATTAACCGATGTACGACCTGGGCAGCGAATCAACACGCAAATTATCCAGCCCAATAATGGCCTGGCATTTACCATACCTAATACCGCCATCGCCCAACATGCAGGACAAGCGTTTGTGTTTGTGCGGTCAGCAGAAGGTTTTAGCGCACACCAAGTGAATGTCATCGGCAAGCAAGGCGATGAGTCGACGATTAAAGGTGACTTTGTTGGCACCGAAATGATCGCTGTAAAAGGTGCAGTGTCCTTAAAAGCCAATTGGTTAGGTTTGGGGAGCGAAGAATAATGAATCATCTAATTAGTTTTGCGTTACGGCAACGACTATTAATGATGATAGCCGTTATGCTGTTATTGGGAGGCGGATATTATGCGTTTAACCAAATTCCGATCGATGCCTTCCCTGAAGTTTCACCCACTCAAGTCAAAATCATTGTAAAAGCACCTGGCATGACGCCAGAAGAAGTAGAAGCCAGTATTACCGCCCCCATTGAAATAGATTTATTAGGCATTCCACACCAAACTATGTTGCGCTCAGTGGCTAAATACGCCCTAACTGACATTACCGTAGATTTTGAAGAAGGCACGGATATTTTTTGGGCGCGACAACAAATCGCGGAACGTTTAAATACCTTATGGGGCATGTTGCCTGTGGGCGTGCAAGGTGGTATTGCACCAATGACCACACCGTTGGGTGAGATTTATATGTTCACTATTGAAGGCGGAAATTTAAGCTTAATGCAGCGCCGTGATTTTCTGGATTGGGTAATACGTCCAGCCTTACGCACCGTGCCAGGTGTTGCAGATGTAAATTCCTTAGGAGGTTTAGTCAGAAGTTTTGAAGTAATTCCAGATAATATCCGTTTATCAGCGCGAGGTATCAGTATGGAAACTTTAATCTCAGAATTACAAGCCAATAATCGTAATGATGGTGCTGGTCGCTTAAATGATGGTGAAGAAGCCTTGATTGTCCGTGCCGAAGGCCGTATCAAAACCTTAGCTGATGTGCGTGCCATTGTTGTTGATACAAAAAAAGGCACGCCCGTTACCATCGGCGATATTGCTGAAGTAAAAATTGGTGCTTTAACGCGTTATGGTGCGGTCAGTAAAAATGGTGAAGGTGAAGCCGTTACGGGATTAGTGCTAGGCTTACGCGGTGCGAATGCTAGGCAAACCATTGTTGGTATTGAAAAGAAATTAGCTGAACTAAGCAAAAGTTTTCCTGAAGGCGTGAATGTTAAGGTTTTTTATAATCGAGGTGATTTAGTTGATCACGCCATCAGTACGGTGCTGCATGCCTTACTTGAAGCCATTGCCTTAGTGATTGTCTTACTGCTGCTGTTTTTAGGTGATTTACGGGCCGCGTTAGTCGTTGCATTAGTATTGCCGTTAGCAGCTATGTTTACTTTTATGTTGATGCATTTTATGGGAATGTCCGCCAATCTAATGAGCTTAGGAGGCTTGGCAATTGCTATAGGTATGTTAGTGGATGCTGCGGTCGTGGTGACAGAGAATTTAATCACCCATTTAGCACATAATCAGCACTCTCAACGCTTACCCAGGTTACATATAATTTATCGTGCCACGGCTGAAGTCGCGGTCTCCGTAACCTCAGGCATCTTAATTATTATTATCGTCTTCTTGCCGTTGCTAACCTTGCAAGGTTTGGAAGGTAAGTTATTCTCACCCGTTGCGTTAACCATTGTGTTTGCCTTAAGTGGGTCGTTGTTGCTGTCCTTAACCGTCATTCCAGTGATTGCCTCGTATTTACTTAAAAATGTATCGCATGAAGAGCCGTGGTTGCCAAGGCAATTACACAAGCTGTATCAACCCTCATTAGCCTGGTGTTTAGACCATAGTCGTCCAGTATATGTCACCATAGCAAGCCTGTTAGTTGCTACCGTGCTGGTATTTTTACAGATTGGTAGTACCTTCATGCCCACCATGGATGAAGGGGATTTAATCATTCAATTAGAAAAATTGCCGTCAATTACTTTGGCACAATCAGTTGCCTTAGATGGGCAGGTGCAGAAAAACTTATTGAAAAATATTCCTGAAATTGAATCAGTCGTGTCCAGAGTGGGCGCTGATGAATTGGGCTTAGACCCCATGGGCTTAAATGAAACGGATACTTTTTTAGTACTAAAACCTAAAGCACAATGGCATACCCAAGATAAAGACCATTTAATTGAAGACATTCGTAAGGTCATGATGCAAACTCCAGGTATTGCGTTTGGCTTTACCCAGCCCATTGAAATGCGCGTGTCAGAAATGTTAACTGGCACACGGGGTGACGTTGCAGTGAAATTATTTGGTGCTGACTTGGCGGTATTAAATGAAAAAGCCGTTGAAATTTCAGAGGTCTTAAAACATATTAAAGGCTCAAGTGATGTGTTTGTTAAACAAAATGCGGGGATGCAATTTTTACAACTCAGTATTGATAAAACCGCAGCAGGACGTTTGGGCTTAAGCAGTGACAGTATTGAAACCTTGTTACGCGCACAAATAGAAGGCTTAAGCTTAGGTATTGTGCAAGAAGGTATAAAACGTACACCGTTAATATTACGAGGTAATAGTAATATGGCCAATTTTGATAACCTGCAAATCACCTTACCCAATGGCGGACATGTGCCTTTAACAGCAGTTGCCAAGTTGGCAAAAGTAGATGGTGCAGTGACGATTGGGCGCGAACACGGACAGCGTTTTACCGTCGTGCGCAGTAATGTAAAAGACAGAGATTTAGTAGGCTTTGTGGCAGAGGCGCGTCAAGCTGTGGCTGATAAAGTAACGCTGCCCATGGGTTATGTGCTGGAGTTTGGAGGACAATTTGAAAACCAACAACGTGCAGCGGCGACCTTAACCATCGTCATTCCTATTGCGTTGAGTCTAATTTTTCTTTTATTATTTTCCACCTTTGGCTCAATTCGACAAGCAGGTTTGGTGTTATCTAATATTCCTTTAGCCATGATTGGCGGCGTCTTTGCATTATGGTTGTCGGGTGAATATTTATCCGTACCAGCATCGATTGGGTTTATTGCTTTACTAGGTATTGCGGTGTTAAACGGCGTAGTAATGGTCAGTTATTTTAATCAATTACTGGCAACGGGTATGGACATAGCTAAAGTAGTACAAACAGGTGCAGCACGACGCTTAAGACCCGTACTCATGACGGCAACAATCGCTGCCTTTGGCTTAATTCCCTTATTATTTGCAACAGGGCCTGGGTCTGAAATTCAACGACCGTTAGCAATTGTGGTCATTGGTGGCTTAATCTCCTCAACATTTTTAACTTTATTTTTGTTGCCCATGCTGTATCAAGCGTTTGCCCGTGAAACTTCAAATTTGTCAGAGAAAGTCTTATGAACCATAGTCATACTGAGTTTTTAGTGACCCTAAATGTACCCACCAGCTTAGAAGAAGCTATGGTTGATAGTTTATTAATGCTTGAATCAACCCATGGCTTTAGTAGTTTTCACGTTAGTGCGCATCATCATGATAATAGCAGCCAACCCTTATCGCTCGCCGAACAAGTGATGGGGCGACAGAAAAAAATACGCTTTCAGATGTATGTCGATAAAGCTGGGCTAAGCAAACTTCTTGTTCAATTAAAACAAGAATTCGCGGGGGCAGGTATTCATTATTGGGTTATTCCAGTGCTGGAAAAGGGCGTTATTTAAGTGCAATCTAAGGAATGAGCATGAAATAACGCAAGCAAGCACACGGATGCGAATCTATCGCTCCTACACATGCCCAACTTATTTCGTGCGCGTTCCTAAGTCATTGCTTAAAAAGCTTTTAACAGGAATAAAACATCGGCTATACGTAACGTTAAGAAAAAATTAACGGAGAAAAAAATGTATACAGAAAAATTCCAGTGATGCTCATTATGACTAGGAACAGCATGATTAACTGCAAGCGTCTTAAATACCGTATTGATGACAATTATCATCATGAAAACTGCTGATTTCATGTTCATTTAGTAAGCCTTGCTACACTTTCGTAGTAGCAGGATATTTTTATATTTAACAAGCGAGATAATATGGCCGTAGGAAATAATTCTTTACCCACACTGCATGCAGTAGCGGGTATTACCTTAGGAACCGCCTGTGCAGGCATCAAACAAACCAGTAAAGATGACCTATTAGTCATGGCATTTACTGCCCAAACGCAATGTGCTGCGGTGTTCACTAAAAATGCTTTTTGCGCAGCTCCCGTACAGGTGGCAAAAATGCATTTAGCACATGCGCCACGTTGGTTAGTCGTAAATTCAGGCAATGCTAATGCTGGCACTGGTCAGCAAGGCTTGCAGGACGCATTCACTACCTGTGCGTCTTTAGCAGACTTAACTGGAGGGACGTTACAGCAAGTGCTCCCCTTTTCAACAGGCGTTATTGGTCAAGCGTTACCTGTAGAAAAAATTGCACGTGCGCTACCACGCACGGTGGCAGATTTAGCCGCGCAGCACTGGGAAAAAGCGGCGCATGCCATTATGACCACCGATACTTTTCCTAAAGGCGTATCCACACACGTGGCAATCGGAACTGAAACCATCACCATTACTGGCATTGCTAAAGGTGCAGGAATGATTCATCCCAATATGGCCACGCTATTAGCGTTTATTGGCACGGATGCAAAAATTGCCCAAACCCATCTGCAAACCTGTCTTGCGGAAGCAGTTGAACAGTCATTTAATCGTATAACCGTTGATGGCGACACTTCCACCAATGATGCCTGTGTTTTGGTCGCAACAGGTGCCGCCATGTGCACTGAATTAGTGCCCGAAACGGCACAGTATCAATGTTTTGCAGAGGCCGTCATGGCGGTATGTAAAGCCCTAGCAGAAACAATTATTCGTGATGGCGAAGGCGCAACAAAGTTAATGCGTATTGTCGTTAACGAGGCAAGCACCGAAGCAGAGGCTGTTCGTGTGGCAAAAACCATCGCCCATTCGCCCTTAGTTAAAACCGCTTTCTTTGCCAGCGATCCAAATTGGGGACGTATTCTAGCGGCCGTAGGCAGAGCTGAAATTGACGAATTAGTGTTAGACAACGTAACGATTTTTTTAAATGAGGTATGTATCGTCAGTCATGGTGGACGTGATTTAGCGTATACCGAAGAAGCAGGACAAGCAGTAATGAATCAAGAAGAAATAACCATTACCGTTAGCTTAGGAAGAGGAACATTAAGCGCGGAAGTATTAACCTGTGATTTTTCGTATGATTACGTCAAAATTAATGCGGAATATCGTACTTAATGATAGAAGCACGGTGCGAATGTAATGTGCTCTGACATACATTCATCGTACATAAAAACCATTAACAGGCGTTATGCTTGACTGAAAAGCAAGTAGCCGCGTAGCTCAACGCACTACGAGTTATAAGGAATGAAGCCAATTGCGACGATAGCGTGGCATTATTACTCACCGATTATTTTGAATAGTTTTGAAGCGTAGACTGGATAAGCCATAGCATCATCTGGAAAATAACTGGATTTTAATTGCAAATAAATCTATTCCGACCCCATTGATTATTTTCGTGGTTTTATTTCAAGGCTTCAATTTCAACTATTGTTAGTTTGGTGATTTCTGCAATGGCTTGAACGTCAAAGCCTTTGGCAAGCATAGTTTTAGCGGTTTCTAACATTGCTTCAATCTTGCCTTCCGCCTTGCCTTCAATCTTGCCTTCCGCCTTGCCTTCAATCTTGCCTTCCGCCTTGCCTTCAATCTTGCCATCTAAAAACGCCGTATCCAAAGCCGCTTTTGCTTCACTGTATTCGGCAATACTTTTCAAATAAGCATCATACTGCTCGCTGGTAAATTT
>Ga0247841_10000236_pt1 | contig 151429 bp, 143 predicted proteins | sample LaCruzMarch2015__2_FD_192410 | JGI IMG/M metagenome (GOLD analysis project Ga0247841, IMG submission 192410) | Freshwater microbial communities from meromictic Lake La Cruz, Castile-La Mancha, Spain - LaCruzMarch2015_18m | ecosystem: Environmental > Aquatic > Freshwater > Lake | place: Spain... | reverse complement strand
TCCACCTATGCCACCCACAACACCTGGGTCATCCCCTACGCCATGACACTCGACTACGGCAGCGGCACCCAGACTTCCGTCTCTGACAGCGTCGCAGTCAACCTGGTCGACACCACCGGCACCTACGACCTGGCCAAGACCATGGTCATCTCCGCCGCCGCGGGCACCTACGCCGCCGGAGCCTACAGCGACACATTGACCTTCACCATCACCGCCCAGTGAGAACGGGCTTCGCCATAGCATGGGAAAAGCGTCCAAGCGGACGCTTTTTTGTGTATGACGGGCATGTCATCATTCTAGTGTGTGGAGGTTCTTCCCGGAAGAAAAGGCTCGCCGGTGTGGACGTCCTTCCCGGAAGGTCTTCCTGGAACAGCTTGCTCACGGATTTTAACATAGCATGAAAAAAGCGTCCAATTAAAATTAGACGCTTTTTGTGTTCTATTGACAGGTGGTTAAAGCGCGATAACGGAAAGAAGGGTTGAGCCGGGTTGGTGTATAACGGAAACATTGACGTTCGCGCTGTTGGAACTGAAATCGATTTCCCCGTTGGGGGTGATGTCCAAGTAAGTCCGCTCAGAAATTCTCGCATACACCTTGAGGGTCTGGGAAGCAACCACGCGTTCGGCAAAAAGGGTGGAGGCAGACAACAACAGGATAATCACGAGGGTGACAATCAGTTTCGCCTTACTCCTTTTTTCCTTCATGGTTTGACCTTCCTTTGATGGACCAACACCCATTCTAAAAATTTCTTTTTACATCTTCACAATACTTATAGAACTTTGGACTGTCAAGAGAAAAAATTTTGTAAGTTATTATATAGTAAGAAGATAAATGTGTTGACACATGAAAGATGATTAGGTGGTTTGTACACAACCTGTACTAAAAATATTGCATTCAAAATTTGAGGAAAGTAATGAACATATGACATCATAAACAAGAACCTCATACCGATATATCAGGTTGTGGAACGGTTTAAGTGTGGCATATCAAATTTTATTAGTAAGTCAGTGAAGATGTTCTGACATCGGACAATGATGTAACAGGGTGTCATAAGCCAGAGAAAGAAGTATGGAAATTTCGGCCAACATCTACCGAACATTGATCAAACAAGTGGTCAAAGTTTATGAAAAAAATTTTAAATTATTTTTCAGATTCCACCTGTTTTTTGGAAAAACAGAGAGATAAACTCATTGGATCCATTGGTTGCGATAGGATATGGCCTTGATGGACAAAGCCTGTTTCAACCCTTGGAAACTCCGTTCATTGACTTCGGCAAAGCAACTCCGCCGACCAATATGCTCTATGTAGTGGGCATCCGATCCTTGAATCAAGGTGTTATTGTAAATCCCATAACGGGAAGGAACCACTATGGACTCGACTGCACTATAGGGTAGGTCTGGGAGGAATCCAAGGTTGGCGATCACACTGTTGGAAGGCCGGTCGATATGGGCGGGAATCACCAAACCATCGCGAGAGAGTACCTCCTCGACAAGATCCCCAAAATCGATATCAGCCGCGCTAAAGAGGCTCTTTCCATATTCACCTATTTTATCGCCATTGATATCCACAATGGTCTGTTCACCAAACAGTGAAGCCTGGTTTTGGATTCCAGGTAGCAGAAACTCTATGAACCGGCCAAAATCCAAAGCGCTCTCCAGTTGTTCGAAAAGAGCCAGCACATGCACTTCCTCAGAAGTGTTCACCTCAAGTCCGAATATACCGACAATACCCGCGATATCGCACGCTTCAGCGAAAGGCGGGAGATTGCGCGCGCTGTTATGGTCAGTGAGGGCAAGGATATCGATGCCACGGTCCATGGCTTCAATAGCCAGTACAGAGGGAAACATGAGAGGACTTCCACAGGGAGAGAGGCAGGAATGATTGTGGAGATCAAAACATACCCTCATGGATATGGCTAATACTTGCCTAGCAATCTGGCAATCCGGTAGGAAACGGTGAACTGGTTTTCACTGGTGGAATAGATGGCGACACCCTCTTTGAGGGCGGCTTCCTGCATATCCTCGGGCGCGCTACGGGTATTGCACAGGACAATTGCCACGATACCCGCCAGTGAGGCGACCGCCACCGTGTTCTTATGCCCCTGGATGGTGATCAACACGCTTCCGTCAGGAGCGTTTCCCATCACATCGGATAACAGATCAGAAGTGTATCCTTCATTGATGACCGCTTCCTCCCTGGGAGGAACCACAGTTTTGTAGCCAAGGGTGTCGGACAGTTCACAGGCTTTCATACAAGCTTCTCCTTGTCCCCATCATCGGGGAGTGCGCTTTGTTTTACCAGGTGGTTTTTCTCCTGGTCAGTGAAACGGATGACGCAATGCACAATCGTGCCGTTGGGACTGGAGGTGATGGAGAACCCATCGGACACCGATTTCACGTTCGGCAGGCCCATGCCGGCGCCAAATCCAAGCGACCGTATCCACTCATTGGCGGTGGAGAACCCAGGTTCCATGGCCTTATCGAGATCGGGAATGCCCGGACCGGTGTCCTGGCTGGTGATTGTGACCGAATCGGGACCATATTCCGCGACAATCTCACCTCCATTGGAATGGACAACGATATTCATCTCCAGTTCATAGGCCGCGATGGCGGCTCTCCGTATGGTATGGGGAAAGGCTCCGCCTTCCTTGAGTTTCTTCTTGATCTGTGTCGAAGCAAACCCTGCATTCTCGAAATCGTGTTTGAGGATCGAAAAGGTCTGCACCTCCTCGGATAACCCGTTGGTGGTACGTGTTGTGAGGTTCATCCGTTCCAGATTCTCGATCTCGTGGTTGATTTCCCACAGCAGCCGGGTGGAGATGTCGCGGGTGGTCACAATCCCCACCAGTTCCTTTTCCTTGTTGAGCACTGGAAAGCGGTGGTAGCGGTATCGGTCGAAATACGAGATGGCAAAGGATACCGGCATGTCGTCTTCCAATACGATCAGGTTCCGGGTCATATGGCTGTCCACGGTATCCTCGATATACCCATTGTCAAGGGCTTGGATGATATCGTCCATACTCACAATGCCCAGCAGCCGTTTGTTAGCGGCTACAGGAACCCCGGTGATCGCTTTGCTGCGCATTACATGCTGTACCTCGCGCATGGTGGTTCCCAGGCTCACGCTTACCAGTGATCTGGTCATCACATCCTTGACCTTCAAGCGATAGATGAGCTCCAGAATCACAGTCGGTGAATTGTACGTGCTTATAGGTATCGTCTGCATGATGACAGTATATAATGATTCTTTGCTTAAAGAACAGTGGAAATGATTGCATAAAAACTCCATTCTGGTATCCTTGCAAATATGATTGATACGATTTCGATTGTGAGGGAAACCGACCGCTGGCTTGTGGTTGACAAACCCGGTGGAATCCCCACTGTGCCACTTGATGCCCAGCACCGGGATGAGCCAACCCTGCTTTCCCAATTAGCCCGCGATTATCCCGAAGTCGCCCTTCCTATGGGGCGCAAAGCGTGTGAGGGAGGAGTGCTGCATCGGTTGGACACGGCTACCTGCGGTTTGGTGCTGGTAGCCCGTGACCGACAGGCCTTTGCCTTTCTGGACAAAGCCCAATGTGAAAACCGTTTTATCAAAACCTATACCGCGGGGTCCTCAGGCTGCACAGTTCTGAAGGGTTTTCCTCCATTTCCCGGCTGCTATGATCTAGCTGACGGTTCTCCACGGGAAATCACCAGCGGTTTCCGATCCTATGGTCCGGGACGCAAAGCCGTGCGGCCACTCACGGCGTGCTCCAGCGATGTGTCCATGGCGAAAGGCGGCCAACAGGAATACAAGACCATGGTACGCTTGATGGGTTCTGGCTATCTGGGTGAGAAACTGTTTGTCTGCCGCCTGTGCAAGGGATTCAGGCACCAAGTGCGTTGCCATCTGGCTTGGGCGGGATATCCATTGGTCGGTGATGCCCTATATGGAGGTCAGGTATCCGATACTGGATTGCATCTGGTTTCTGTCACACTGGAATTCCCTGATCCAACCACTGGGTTGATCCAATCGATCAGTCTGGGGGAACTGCCTGGGTGGGCGGTTTCGCGCTAGATATCTACCGGTAGCGCCATCAAAGGGTGTTTTCCATTGTTGAAAAGGCTTGTTTGATGTATATTCCCTAGCGAATGGCGTAGACTTTGAATAATGATAGAGGTGAGACAATGCGGGATCCAAGAGAACGTAAGCTGGCTAAACTGCTGGTGGATTTTTCTGTTGAGCTGAAAAAAGGTGAGAACTGTCTGATCAATGCGATCGATGTGCCCATCACCATGGTCGAGGAACTGGTACAGGCCGTATACGAAGCTGGTGGCTATCCCCAAGTGAATCTGACCAGCATACGCATCGAGCGGGTTATAGCCGCGGGCTGTTCACCGGAGAGTCTAGCCGATTTTGCCGATTGTGATGCCTATCGAATGAAGAAGATGGACGCTTTCATCGGCATCCGGGGAATCGCCAATTCCCGTGAGACGGTCGATATCCCCGAACAGGAACTGCTATATGACAAGTACTACTATGATCCAGTGCACATGAAGATCCGTGTGCCCCATACCCGCTGGGTAGTGTTGCGTTATCCTACCGAGATGTTCGCCTACCAGGCCAAGATGTCCACCCGGGCCTTTGAGGATTTCTACTATAGGGTATGTACTGAAGTGGACTATGGAAAGATGGCCAACGCCATGGAAAAAGCCAAAGCCTTCCTGGCAAAGACCGACCAAGTCCACATCATTGCCAAAGATACCGATATCACCTTTTCCATCAAAGGCATGGGGGCTATCCCCTGCGCTGGAAAGATGAATATTCCCGATGGTGAGATCTATTCATGCCCAGTCAAGACCAGTGTGAATGGAAAAATCACCTATAACACCGTATCCACCTATAATGGACATTCCTTCTCTGGTATCAGTTTCACATTCAAGAATGGCAAGATCATCCAGGCCACCGGCGACGATACCGTTTTACTGAACAGGGTGCTCGATTCCGATGAAGGCTCCCGCTATATCGGTGAGTTTGCTCTTGGATGCAATCCAGCCATCGACTTTGCCATGGACAATACCCTGTTCGACGAGAAAATCGCCGGTTCAATCCACTTTACCCCAGGCAACGCCTATGATGATTGTGACAATGGCAACCGTAGCAGTGTGCACTGGGATCTGGTGCAGATCCAGACACCGGCTTATGGTGGAGGGGAAATCTGGATGGATGGAGTGCTTGTCCGCAAGGATGGCGTGTTTGTCCACGATGCTTTCACCGATCTGAATTTTTCCACAGATTAACCGTTTTTCCACGAATGGATATACCAGGTGGTCCTCCAAAAGGCCACCTTTTCCATATCCAGCCGATCCAACCGGTTCCCTCTCTTTTACCCATGGATTTTATTTATTGACCTTAAGTCAATCTGGATATATCATATGGGCTGAACCAGAGAGGGAGAACACAGGTGAGGACAGTCAAAAGCTCTGACGAGCGCCGGACCGAGATTATCGCCAAGGCCAGGGATCTATTCCACCGGCAAGGCGTGGAGCATACCACCATCAGCCAGATAGCTCAGGAAATCGGTATCGCCAAAGGTCTGTTCTATTATTATTTCTCCACGAAATCAGATGTGGTGTCCGCGGTGGTCGAGCAGACCCGGCGGGAGGTGGAAGTCCAGGCAAAAGCAGTCATCGCCAATCCTGAGCGTTCCTTTATACAGAAGATGGTGGAGTTCACCACCCTCTATCTTGAGCGGATCAACATGCTGTCCAGCAGTATCGATCAGGAAAAGGGCAAGGCACAGATCCCGGAACTCGTGCAGAACCGTTTTGAACAGCTGAGCACCGATATGGATACACAGCAGATGGACCGTCTGGTAGAGATAGGCGTGGCCGAGGGAATCCTGAAGATACAGTATCCCGAAGCGATGTTCACCATGGTCGTTCGTGGCATAGGGGTGATTGCCCGCCAGCGCATCATCCCACGTTCCGAAGCCCTGACCTTGATAGAGCAGGCGCTTGGTCTGCATTGTGGAAGTCTTGCGGTTCAATCAACTCCGAAACTGGCCGATTCAGGCCATTCCCAATAGCCATCGGTCTGGATTTCCAGGCTCCGGTGGTCTTGAATACGCCCCCCAGGAAGCTGATGCTTCCTACAATGTACCAGGCACCTTCTGTCGACAGCAGAAGGTGCCGCCTTTTTTAGCTGGGAGATGTGGTCAGCGTTCAGCGCTGAAAACAATCGTGCGGTTGTCGGATATGATGATCCGGTGTTCCAGATGGGCCTGGACTGCCCGTGAGAGCACCTGGCGCTCGACATCCTTGCCTACCTGTTTGAGACCTTCCGGAGTGAGCTCGTGATTGACCCGCACCACATCCTGTTCGATGATAGGGCCCTGATCCAGATCCTGTGAGGCATAATGGGCGGTTGCTCCGATCATTTTCACCCCGCGTTCGTATGCCCGCAGATAGGGGTTCGCCCCTTGAAAAGCCGGAAGAAAGGCATGGTGGATATTGATGATCCGTCCATTCCACTGCTGGGTGAATCCAGGCGAAAGAATCTGCATATAACGGGCAAGAACCACCAGATCGATATCGTGTCGTTCAAGAATCTCACGGATTTTGATCTCCTGTGAATCCTTATTGTCTGGATCAACGGGTATATAGTAATAGGGGATGCGGAACTGGTCCGCGATGGACTCAAGGTTGGGATGATTGCTGATAATCAATGGGATATCACAGGAAAGATCACCTTCATGCTGGCGGGAAATCAGATCATACAGGCAGTGGCTGGTCTTTGATACCATGATGGCGACCCGGCTTTTATAATCGGTGAAATGGCATTCCCAGGTGAGTTCAAGGGGTAGGGCGAACGAGGCGAAGTCATCGTGCAGTTCCTTGCGGGTGGTCTTGAGATCCTCCAAGTCGAGTTCAACCCGCATGTAGTACCGTTTCGAGCGGGTATCGGTATGTTGCTGGCAGTGGACGATATTGAATCCATGTGAGTAGAAATAATTGGAAATCGCCGCAAGCAGACCTTTGCGGTCGGCACACTGGATAAGGAAGATGATTTTCTGCATGGCTGGTCGCTCCTCGGAAAAGCATCCGTTTGGAACCGGATTTTCGCAACAGTATATCGAGCGGGCGGTTGTGTGGCAACAGGGCAGATGCCTATGGTTTTTCCATCGGTTCAAAAGGAGCCAGACGCGCCTCATCGGATGAATCAGGCGGGGTAAGGAGGATTTCCACCTTGCGTTCGATTTTTGAAAGTCCGCTTTCCACTCTGGCGGCGATTTTCACGCCTTCCTCAAACAGGGTGATAGCCTCATCCAGGGTAGTCCCATTGTTTCTTAGCTTCCCGGTGATTTCCTCCATCCGTTGCACATCGTTCTCAAAACTCATATCTTCCTCCTGGAATCGTCCGTTTTGTTTTTTACATCAGATATCACCTGGTCGACAGTCGCCTCCAGACGTCCTTTGGCCAACCGAACCCCAATGGAGTCGCCCCGCTGGACTGCCGAGACATCAGAAAGGATATGCGCTGTACCGATATGGGTGACAATCGCATACCCCCGGTCCAGAATCGACAGCGGAGACAGGCTGCCCAGTTCTTTGGTGAGCATATCCACGGTATGGCGACGCTTGAGAAGCAATTGCTGCATCGCAGAAGTGAACTGGTTCTGGCAATCGTCGAATTCCAACCGGGCATGCTCAATGCGCCGGTTAAGATAATCACCCATGATACGGACAGAGAACTGCCGGGTCTGACTGCGGACCGATTCCAGCCTCCGTGCCAGCGATCCGGCCATCTCCTGTTTGAGCGTGCGCACCTTCTCCAATTGATCACTCAGGCTGTTACTGACCAGTTCGGCGGCGGCTGAAGGAGTGGGCGCTCTGAGATCAGCGGCGAAATCGCTCAGAGCCCAGTCGATTTCGTGGCCAACTGCCGAGATGATAGGAATCTCCGAGGCGACAATGGCTTCAATCACGCATTGTTCGGAAAATGGCAGCAGATCCTCGATGGAACCGCCTCCGCGTCCTATGATCAGCACATCGGCAATATGGAGCCGGGAGGCTGCCCGGATCTGGGCGGCGATGATGAGCGCGGCCTCCTCACCCTGCACCGGGGTAGGCAGTACCACAATATCAATACCGCAATTGCGTCTTTGCAGCACCTGGAGGATATCCTGCAGAGCGGCTCCTGTGGGCGATGTCACCACGCCGACCCGCCTGGGATGTTCGGGAAGCGGCCGCTTCAGGGATGCATCGAAATAGCCGGCTTCAGCGAAAGACCGCTTGCGTTCCTCCAGCATTGCCAGGATGTTGCCTATGCCCGATTTGGCCATGGTATCGCAGACAATCTGGTAGGTTCCCCGTTTCTCATAGAGCGAGATGGCACCGGTCACTGTGACTACATCGCCATCCTTGGGGATAAAGCCTAACCGCCAGGTTTTTGGCTTGAACATAACCGCCTGGATAGCGGCTTGTTCATCGTTCAATTGGAAATACCAGTGGCCAGAGGCGGCGGGACGGAAATTGGAAATCTCACCTTCCAGATTGAGACCATAGAAAGCACCTTCCAAGGTGGATTTTAAAAGAGTGGTCAGATCGCTTACCGAAAGCACGTTATTGCCGAATAGATCGCTCATGTGGGCTCCTTTCCAGAGAATACCGCATCTCGATGCTTGCGGTTGTGGATTGAGATCAACTGGATTGTCAAACCACCCCCGCACAACAGAACCGACAATACAATGGAAACCCACCAGGACAGATAATAGAAATAGCTGAACAGAAAACTAGCGGACAACCCGCCAGCCAATGCGGTCTCAATGGCGAGGAACACGGTTGGCCATACCTGATAGCAGATCGCACCCACCAAAGCGCAGATGAAAATGGGAATCATGGGATACCCCAAAGTGGACAACCACCCGGTTGAAAGGCAACACACGGTAGCTGCGGCAGTGTATAACACCAGATTGGTGAAAAATCGCATGGTTCTGGGGATCCGTAGGTATAAGAGGATTCCCAGCGTGATGCCAAGTATCAACACGCCGGCTCTGGCCAGGCTGTCCAGCCATGAGATCCGGTCTATGGACAATCGCCATACCGGTGACAAACCTGTCTGCTGGAATACCAGGCGGAACGCTTCCCAGCGGGTGGCCAGGGTGAGGATTCCCACCGCCAGCAGACCGAGGGCGATCGCACAGAGGACGGTTTCCAGAATGCGCCAGAAACGGGATCCGAAGAGGGCCACTGTGATGGCCAGCAGTGAGCCGGCGATCATGGTGATACCGTTTAGGCTTTGATGATCCATCCAGGTCCTCCTTGGTTGGGAAGAAACAAAAAAGACAGCCCAAAAGAGCTGCCTTGGTGTAAATACGCGGTTCCTGTATAGTTGGAATGCTCAGTCACTGATGATGGAACCGGTCGGGCAGGCTTCTGCGCATGCACCACAGCTGGCGCAAAGATCTGGATCGATTACGTAGATATCTCCTTCGGAAATAGCCTCAACGGGACATTCAGGCAGGCAAGTGCCGCAAGCAACGCAAGAATCGGTAATTTTGTAAGCCATTGTAGACTCCTTGTAGAAAATTTGTACAGGTCGTAATATATACCGGAAACTGGTACACGTCAAGCTTTGTCCCCTCCCTTGAAAACCCGCCGGAAAACCGGGTTCTCCCGGGAATTTTCCACCCAATGGAGGTGATGTCCGTATACTCCATCACCTTTAGAACATGTCGTCGGCGTCCGGTACCCGTACACGGTGCAAGGGTATACACATTGCGTAAAAAAGGGAAAAAAGCTACAACGGAAACGGATGCCCATTTGACCGACCGGGGTGTCCAAAGGTATGCTCCCGATGCGTCACATCCGCTTCCCGAAAACCGCTCCAATCATCATGCCTTCTGGCCAGCAGGTATCTCTGATCCGTCTCACATGGCCCCTGTATTTCGACCTGTTGCTTCAGTTCCTGGTGTCCAATATCGGTCAATTGATGATTGGCCATTATTCGGCGACCGCCGTGGCATCGATTGGAAATGCCAATACCATCATCAATCTGCTCAATATCATCCTGAGCAGCGTCGGCATGGCCTCGACCATCATCATCTCCATGCGTATTGGATCGGGAGATATACAACGGGTATCGGAGATTTTCGCAGCGACCCTGCTGATCAACGGTATACTGGGTATGGTCGCCGCTTTTGTGGCGGTGTTTCTCCACAATCCGATTTTTACGCTGATGCGGGTTCCCGCTGAGGTTCTGCCCGATGCGCGCTCCTACATCACCATTGTGGGTTCCTTCATGTTTTTCCAGGGATTGTACCTGGCCTATGCGGCTTGTTTCAGGGGTTTTTCCAAGATGAAAAGCACCTTGATGGTCTCCATTGCGATGAATGTGCTCAATATTGTGGGAAACGCGCTGTTGATCGATGGGATCGGCCCGATTCCCGCTCTGGGCGTAAAGGGGGTGGCCATCGCCACGAATCTCAGCCGGATCGCTGGATTGCTGCTGCTGATGTCCATGTTCCGCCGAAAAATCTCCATCAATCTTACCAGAAAAGCTTTCACTCCCTTTCCTATCAGATTCATATCGCAGATACTGCATATCGGACTGCCGTCTTTTGCCGAGGAGTGTTCCTATCAATTGGCACAGATGTGTGTCATGGTGTTTGTCAACACTCTGGGGACTGTCGCCATAACCACCCGGGTCTATTGTGGCATACTGATGCTTTTCTGCTACCTGTTCACCCAAGGACTGGGACAGGCTTCCCAGGTGATCTCAGGCTATCTGACCGGGGGAGGGCGTCTGGATGAGGTCTCCCAGCGGACCAAGCGGACGATGTTCCTGGGGGTCGGTTTGAATCTGGTTCTGATTTTATTGGCATATATATCCGTTGATAGGATCTTCAGTCTGTTCACCTCTGACAGGCAGGTCATGGCTTTGGCGAAACAGGTTCTGGCGATCGATATCGTGCTGGAGATGGCGCGTGGGGTGAATATCATTCTGGTGCGTACCATGCAGGCTACTGGCGATGTGCGCTTTCCGGTGAATGTCGGACTGGTATGCATGTGGTTGTTCCAAGTGGGAGGCGCTTATCTATTCGGTATCGTTCTGGGCTGGGGATTGCCTGGAATCTGGGTTGGATTGACCGCGGATGAAGCGGTCCGCTCCGTATTCTATATCCGGCGGTGGTGGAAAGGGACCTGGCGGCAATTCGCTGGAAAACTTGCCTGAACCAACCAGGCTCTTTTGCCAGGAGCCTCATCTGGGGTGTGGGCTCTTGCTTCATCCGTTTCTCTTCGCTATAGTCCAATATACTGGCTTAGCCGTTAACGGATAGGAGTGGAGATGAAACAACTGGTGTTGGCCGAGAAACCTAGCGTCGGCCGTGAGCTCGCCCGTGTGCTTGAGTGTTGGAGAAAAGAGCAAGGATATAGCGAGGGGGAACACCATATCGTCACCTGGGCGCTGGGTCATCTGGTCGAATTGGCCGAGCCTGCCGCTTACAGCGACCGATACAGGCGCTGGTCCCTGGGTTATCTTCCCATGCTGCCACCTGAGCTGAAGCAGACCGTGATCGAACAAAGTGCCGATCAATACCAGGTAGTGGCTTCCTTGCTCCAGCGTTCCGATGTGGATGGATTGATCATCGCCACCGATGCGGGCCGGGAAGGTGAGTTGGTTGCCCGCTGGATCATGAAACTGGCCGGTTGGCAGGGGCCTGTGAAGCGCTTGTGGATCAGCAGCCAGACCGATGCCGCCATCCGGGAGGGCTTTGCCAATCTCAAGGATGGTTCTCTTTACGATAACCTCTATGCGGCAGCGGCCGCCCGCTCGGCAGCCGACTGGTATGTTGGCATGAACGTGACCAGGGCCTTGACCTGCCATTACGATGCCAGATTGTCGGCTGGCCGGGTACAAACCCCCACGCTGGCTTTGATGGCTAACCGTGAGGATGAGATAGAGGCTTTCGCGGGGGCTTTCTACTGGACACTGCGCGCTGATTTCGGATTGTTCAGCGCCTCTTGGCAGGATGGTGCCGATTCCATCCGTATCGAAAGTGAGCAGCGCGCCGAGACCCTGTGTGCCAAGGTTAAGGGGAAAGAGGGCATAGTCACCGTTCTGGATACGGTGGAGAAGGTTGAACAGCCACCCTTGGCTTACGATCTGACCGAACTCCAGCGCGATGCCAACCTTTACCTTTCCTACTCCGCCAAAGAGACTCTGGACACCTTGCAGCGACTCTACGAAAACTACAAGATAGTCACCTATCCCCGCACTGATTCCCGGTATATCACACATGACATCGTGGCCACCCTGCCAAGCCGGTTGCACGCTTTGGATGCGACTCCGTTCGGCACACTCGCGCGTACCTATATAAAGGATGGCTATCGGGTGGATGAGCAGCGGTTCGTACAGGATCTGCAGGTAACCGATCACCACGCCATCATCCCTACTGAACAGCGGGTCGATCTGAATCGTCTCTCTTCAGAAGAGCGTTCTCTGTGGGAGCTGATCGCCATGCGGTTCCTGGAGGTCCTTTCGCCCGATTACACCTACCGTACAACCACCCTGGAGATTTCAGTGGAGGATGAGCGGTTTGTCACCCGGCTTACGGTTCCAGTGAACCAGGGCTGGCGCGATGTGGCCCGGTTGATCGGGCGCAGGAGCGCGGCTCCGGTCCTGGAATCGGATGACAGCCCCGATATATCCCGACTCGCCAATCTGACGGTGGGGGACCGGTTGCCGGTTGGGTCGGTACGGGTACGCCGTACGGCTACCAATCCTCCCGAACGCTACACGGAAGCCACTTTGCTGTCGGCCATGGAACATGCGGGAAGATTTGTGGAGGATGCTTCGTTGAAACGCCGGTTGGGAAATGGACTGGGAACCCCGGCCACCCGGGCCGACATCATCGAGAAACTTATCCAGAACCACTATGTGGAGCGGGATGGAAAAACACTGGTGCCGACCCCCAAGGGAAGGGAACTGGTGCGTCTGGCCCCCGATCAATTGAAATCCCCTGAGCTCACCGCCCGGTGGGAAACCCGTCTGGCCGCTATCTCCGAGGGAAAAGAGTCGGATTCCAGATTTATACAGGATATCAAGACAAATGCCACCGATCTGGTAAAGCAGGTGGTTTCCAGCACAGATTCCTTTACCCCGCAGTTCAAGGATGGAAAAACCTGTCCGTGGTGCCATGGCCCGATGATGCGGGCAATCGACGAATTCGGCCAGACCCATTTCATCTGCCAAAAACTCTCCTGTGGCTACGAAGAAATGCTGGTCAAACGCAGACTCCCCTCGCCAGCTTCGCCAGAATCCGCTGGTGAACCAGCCAAACCCCACAAGGTGGCGGTGAAGATCTCCACTGTGGCAAGCTCCTCGGCCACAGCGGAGGCCGGGATAGACTCCACCGTAGATGCAAAGCGCAAAAAGGTGGTTGTGGTGAAAAAAACCGCAAAATCCAGCCTCAAAGAGCCTCCTGTGGTGGCCGATGAATGGGAAACGATAGTCCAGGTGGTGAGACCTTCCCGGTTCGACCGCTCCGGTTCAGCCACCTCCGATGGTTTGGAAGGTGACAGCGCTGCTGGGCATTCAGCAAGAACAGCCCGGGAGGATCGTCCCTGGGGGAAAACCGGTCAGGAACGGGAACCGGTAGAGACCGGAGGCACGTTCGCTGATTTCATAGCGGCTTCCCAAAAACTCAAGGAGCGGAAACCCAGGCATTGAGACCAGGGAAATGGTTGGTGTTGGATTTGAAGCGTGCTACCGGATGGATGGCAGAGACTATACTTAGATCTTGAACTCGGCCTTTATCACTCCGATCGCCTTGGAGACATCGCTATCGGAAGTGAGATAGGATATCTCACGATCCGAGGTGGTTACCGCTAGGATCTGGATAGCGACTTTTGCCATGGATGAAAACAACCGGGAAGCAACTCCTGACTGGATCTCCATCCCAGGACCCTCAACCACGATTTTGGAAACCCTGTTGATGATGCCATAGCGGATTCCACTGTGGTCCGCGACCAGGGATTCCAACACTTCCTGGGTCTTGCCCTCATCCATGGCCTTTATCGTGAAAGAAATCGATAGATGTCCATTGGTGGAACCGGTGTGGCTGATCATATCGATTATGATGTCCTTACTGGCCAACCCTTGGTAGAGCCCGCTGATCAATCCCATGTCCTTGGGAACATTTTCCAGAGAGACCAGGATCACATTGGGAACAGTGGTGATGGTGGTTACCGCACTGTATTCATTGATCATGTCGTGCATTGAATACAGTCCAGGCTTTTGGCGGACACTGTAACGGGCTGCGGCGATAGCTCCATTGGCATAGATCTGGCGTGAATATGCCCGGTGGCCTATGGTGATCACTTCATCCATACCGGCGAAAATGACTTCGTGTTCTCCAATGAAGGTCCCCCCTCGGATCGAATGGATGCCCAATTCGTCGGATTTACGCAGAGAGTCGGAGCCCTGACGTCCATAGACGTATCTGAGGGGATTCTGGCGCACACCATTGATCGCATCGGCCAGCATGAGGGCCGTACCGCTGGGAGCGTCCTTCTTCAGTTTGTGGTGTTTTTCGATAATCTCCACGTCATAGCGGTCTCCCAGGACCTTGGAGGCATTCTGAAGAAGCTTCTCCATCAGGTTTACCCCGACCGACATGCTGGCGGAGCGGAACACCGCAATAGCCGCGCTGGCTTGGCGAAGCATGTCCAATTCCTCCGGTCCCAAGCCAGTGGTCGCCACAACCACTGGAATATGCCTGTCAACCACCACAGGAAGGAAGTTCTTCAGCGACGAAGGTGAGGAGAAATCGATGAGAACGTCCGCTTCAACTTTGCAGGACTCCAGGTTCCTGTAAACCGGGAAAGCACAGGAAGCTTCCATGATATCGATACCCGCGACCACCTGCATGTCGGTAGTCGATGAAATGAGGTTGGCCAGGACATTTCCCATCCTTCCGCAGCAACCATGGATAATCACTCTGATCATACAAACCTCTCTGTTATTATTATGACATTTAAGTTATATTAAAAACAAATTGCTGTCAATAATAACAGAAAGTTTTATTTTATATCTTATAGCTAAACAGTCTTTGCATGTCATCGGGACGATACCCTGCATACTACAAGCCATCATGGGACGGATCCACGGTCCACTCCGGTATTGCCATTACGGCAAAGATTGGATTTGAGATGGCTCCGGCCTTCACCGACTGGCATAATTCCACCAAGTCAACTATAATTTGCCTGATAAAACAGTTTTCGGGGAGGTGGCTCTGTGGACATATCTAGTGGAAAATGGAAAAAGCCCATCATGGAGATCGTGAACAACGCCCCGGGACCAGTTGGGTCCTGGTATATTGTGAATGAGTTCAGATTGCGGGGCATTGATGTCAGCAGTGCGACTATTGGACGTGAATTGAACCAGTTGGAAGTCCTTGGATATATGTTGAAGGATGGATTCAAGGGCAGGGTGATCACTCAGGCGGGGAAAGCCTATCTTGCGGCGATGAACAGCAATATCGAACTGGAATTCTACAAAAAAAGCCTGGATGATCTGATTAACAGCGACATTCTTGAGAATTTCCTGATGGTTCTGGAGGCGCGTCTTGCGATTGAACGGCAGACGGCCCGTCTCGCCGCGCAACGTATTTCAGATAGTGAGCTGAAAGAGCTGAGGAATATTGTTGAAAACCAGAAAAAACATGCGCAGGGGAATGTAAGCATCGCCAATGACGATATCGCTTTCCATAGCGGTATTGCCAAAGCTTCTCAAAACAAGGCCTTGTTCTCGCTCTATATGATGCTGTCATCCATGGGACAGCAATCGGAGTTGTTTGAGGAATTGCGATCCAGAGTCGGGGATTTCTACTCGACCTATCATCAGGATATCATGGAGGCCCTTGAGGCCCGTGATCCCGATAAAGCCGAGGAGATGATGGTGCGGCATATCGGAAAACTGACCGGCGATGTGGACCAATACTGGGATGAGTATCAAAAGAAACATAGATAACGCCGTTATGCTCTGTTTTTTGAAACACTAAAAAGTTATTATAAAAACATTCTGTTATTATATAGACATTATGATTCATTATTTGGTAGGATGTTGCTATTACTATTCTGTAAGAGCAAGATAGTTGTTATCCAAGCATTGTATCTGGTGGTGACGGATTTTTTTATCCGGATCTACCACTATAGGGGAATCGTACCATGGATGTGAAACGTTTTTCAGGATTGTATACAGCGTTGATCACTCCATTCACCAAAAACGGTGATGTGGATGAGGAAGCGATGTGCAATATCATCGAGCATCAGATACGTGAAGGTATCGATGGACTTGTTCCCTGTGGCACCACAGGTGAGAGTCCCTGTCTTTCCCATGATGAACACGACCGGGTGATAGCCCTTACGGTTGAAGCAACCAGAAACCGGGTACCTGTTATCGCCGGCACTGGATCGAATTCCACCGCGGAGGCTATCCGGTTGAGCCAGCATGCCGAGGCTTCAGGTGTCGATGCTGTATTGCTTGTGAATCCGTATTACAACAAGCCCACCCAGAAAGGCCTGTATCTCCATTTCAAGGCTATCGCCGAATCCATTGGGATTCCCTGCATCCTCTACAATATCAAAGGAAGGACCGCAGTGAATCTGGCGACAGACACGCTGGTCCATCTTGCCAACGATTGTCCCAACATCATTGCGGTAAAGGAAGCTTCGGGGAGCCTTGACCAGATGAAAGATGTCATCAGCCGGCGGCTTCCGGGATTTTCCGTACTAAGCGGGGATGACAATATGGCAATCGATCTGATCGAAGCCGGTGGTGATGGGGTCATCTCGGTAGCATCGAATCTCATACCAGGCATGCTGCACGCAATGATCCACCAGGCACTAGGTGGGGATATCGTCGGGTCGCGCGTGAAAGAGCATCTGTTGGCGCCTTTTTTCGCCGCTTGCTTCTGTGAGACCAATCCGATACCCATCAAGACCGCCATGGCCTACTACCACTGGTGTGAGGAAACCTTCCGGCTTCCCATGTGTCCGCTGGAGGACGAGAAACACCGGCAGCAGATTCTCGACGCATTGGCATCCCTCAATCTTTCCTGTCAATAGAGGTATACATGGCTACTATCAATAAAAACTTCAGAAAACTTGCGGCGGGATATCTTTTTCCTGAAATCGGCCGCCGCGCCCGGGAATTCCAGCAGGCGAATCCCCAAGTCAAGCTCCACAAACTCGGGATTGGCAACACAACCGAACCTCTTCCAGCCGCGATTATCACCGCAATGCACGAAAAGATCCAGAAGCTTTCCAGGGTCGAGACCTATAGCGGGTATGGCGATGAACAGGGCGATACTCCTCTGCGCGAAGCATTGCAACGCTACTACCGGGGTTTTGGGGTGGAGGTGAAAAGCGACGAGTTCTTCATAAGCGATGGCGCCAAAGCAGATGCCGCCAATATCCAGACCCTGTTTTCCACCGATAGCCGTGTGGCGGTGCAGGATCCTGCCTATCCGGTGTATGTCGATTCCAATGTCACCAGTGGCCGCACAGGATTGTTCAATCCACACAAAGGAGGCTACGATGGACTTGTGTACCTGAAGGGGGATGAGGGCAATGGATTCTTCCCTGTGCCACCCGAGGAACATGTGGATCTCATCTATCTGTGCAGTCCTAACAATCCCACGGGAGCAGTAGCCACCCATGATCAATTGAAGGCCTTTGTCGACTACGCCCTAGCGAACAAGGCAATCATCATCTACGATGCCGCGTATGCTGAATATATCAGCGACCCAACCCTTCCCCGTACCATCTATGAGATTCCCGGAGCCAGACAATGCGCGATTGAGCTCAATAGCTTCTCCAAGTTCGCCGGTTTCACTGGAGTCCGTCTGGGATGGACCATAGTGCCCTTTGAATTGGAGGCCGAGGATTCCCAACCCGGTGAGTTGCACAGGTTTTGGTTCCGACGGCAATGCACGTTCTTCAATGGTGCCTCGAATATCGCCCAAGCGGGGGGGCTGGCAGTTCTTTCTGAAGAAGGGCTGATCCAATGCCGTGTCATCATTGCCTACTATATGGAGAATGCCAGGATCATCCGTCAAGGCTTGCGTGAAGCCGGTCTGACCGTATTTGGGGGTGATAATGCCCCTTACCTGTGGGTACGGACCCCCAGGGATATGCTTTCATGGGATTTTTTCGATGTACTGCTTGGAACCTGCCATGTGATTGCCACCCCAGGTTCCGGATTCGGTTCGGCGGGGGACCACTATATCCGCATAAGCGCTTTCGGTCACCGGGAGGCTATCGAACAAGCCGTGGCCAGTATTAAAAACAATTTACATGTGGAGAAAGGAATCATATGAGTAGGAAAACACTTCCTTGCAGCCATGAACGCCTATTGGAATTGACCAAGAAGCTGCCCACCCCGTTTTATCTCTATGACGAGAAGGCCATCCGGGCCAATGCCAGGGCTTTCTACAAGGCTTTCTCCTGGGTCGGGGGCTTCATGGATTATTTTGCGGTAAAGGCCTGTCCCAATCCCGCGATTCTGGCCATCCTGCGTGAAGAAGGTTTTGGAGCGGATTGCAGTTCCTTGGCCGAACTCGTAATGGCTTCCCAAGCCGGTATTGAGAAAGAGCGCATCATGTTCACCTCGAATGATACCCCAGAGGAGGAATTCCTGGTTGCCAGAAGACTGGGAGCGGTGATCAATCTCGATGATATCAGCCATATCGGTGTACTTGACCGTGTCGCCGGTATGCCCGAGCTCATATCCTTCCGGTACAATCCAGGTCCCAGCAGGACCGGCAATGCCATTATCGGGAATCCTGTCGAGGCGAAATATGGGGTTACTACCGACCAGCTGGTGGATTGCTACCGCCAAGCCCGCGATTTGGGTGCGCGACGCTTTGCCCTGCACACCATGGTGGCATCCAACGAACTGGATGGTTCCTACATTGTCGAGACCGCCAGGATGCTGTTCACCCAGGCGGTGCGCTTGTACACCGAAGCCGGTATCCGTTTGGAATCAATCAACATGGGTGGAGGCATAGGGATACCCTACCGGCTGGACCAGGATCCGATGGACCTGCAGAAAGTGAGTGATGGCATCCGTGCGCTTTACAAGGCGATTATCGTTCCAGCTGGTCTTGATCCCCTGAGGATTGTCTTTGAGTGCGGACGTATGATCAGTGGACCTTATGGATATCTGGTTTCCCAGGTACGCCATGTAGCTGAAAAGTATAAGACCTATGTGGGTCTTGATGCCTGCATGGCCAATCTGATGCGTCCTGCTCTCTATGGTGCGTACCACCATATCACCGTGGTTGGCAAGCAGACGCTCTCCCAGGACAAGCTCTACGATGTGACCGGATCGCTGTGCGAGAACAATGACAAGTTTGCCATCGACCGTTGGCTTCCCCAGATTGTTCCCGGGGATGTGGTGGTGATCCATGATGCGGGAGCCCATGGGCATTCCATGGGATTCAACTATAATGGAAAATTGAGATCGGCCGAGTATCTTCTTACATGCGATGGGAAAATAAGGATGATCAGACGCGCTGAGACTCTGGATGATCTGTTTGCCACCCTCCAGTTCGAAGGTGCGCCTTCGGTGTCTGTCCAGGTTTAGGAAGGAAGAACAGTATATGGCTTACAGATTTTCCGTGAGGGTCTATTTCAGCGATACCGATGCCGGTGGTATCGTATATCACGCCCGCTATCTTGATTTTGCAGAACATGCCAGGACTGAACTGCTGAGGCACCTCAGCAGCGGTGTCCATTCTGGCCAGCGCCAGTTGTTGGAAGAGCGCCATATCGGCTATGTGGTGAAGTCTATTTCCATCGAATACCATACTCCGGCTTTGCTGGATGACCTATTGGAGGTTGAAACCACGGTGGCTGACGCCAAAAGGTTCTCCATCACCTTCCTTCAGCGGATCTTTCGCGGTGAGACCACAATCGCGACTTTGAAAGTGCGTGTTGCCTGCGTCAACCTGGAAACCAAACGGATTGAACCTTTTGACCCATGGTTTGCCGAGGAAGCCAATACACTGTGAATCGGGAGAGGGAGGGTGGAGCATACTGGGCGGACTTCAACCCCAGGCTATGCTGGAGCAATCGGTCCGTATCCTTCATACTGAAAAGTGGATTTCGGCAGCCACCTTGTTGGGTGGCAGGCCTGTTTTTCCCAGACACAATCCACAGAGATTGAACTTTCCACCTGTTTTGATAACTATCCGGAAGGATTCCCTGTCAGCCGCATCCGAGGCAAATTCCTGGGTGTTCTGGACAATCTCCAGGAATAGGATTTCTTTTTTTTTCAAGGCTTTGGGCGAAAGTGTGAAAAGAGTGGCATTCTGCCGGCGTGACATGGTGGCCGGTAAGGATTGGGCTGTCAGCATGGCGGCCACAGCCTTTTCCAATTGTTCCCTGGGCATGGTGGAGGTTGTATGGATAGTGATATCGAAGGATGCAGGCGGTGTTTGCATCCCTGACGGCAGGACTTTGATGCCCGCCGTCTGAAGATCCCGGCGCAAGGCAGCGACATCGCTGCCAGGTAAAAGCGTCAGAGCTTGCAGTGAATCACCATACCAGGGTATGAGATGGTTTTTCCAATCCGTGGTTTCGAACAATGCGTCGTGTGCCGAGAGAATCACAGAATCCGTCGAGGGTACATGAGCAAACAGCGTGCGAAGAACCCATGCGTCGCGATACTCTGTGGTGGTTCCCTTGAGGTGTTCAGGAAGCGCTATCTGGATAGACAGGGACTTGGCAACCGCTTTGTCCTTCATCAGTTTTCCGATATCCTCAATTGCCTGTCTATTTGGCATGTGCATAGAGTGGTGTGTCAGAAACAGACGTTCTTCCGTCAGGGTGCAGGCACCACACACAGAGCAGGTGCCCTGATCTGCGCCATCTCCCAGGCAGGAGGGAGTTTCCTCGCCTGAGCGTGCCTGTAGGAAGCGCTGGTAGCGGTAGCCGGTACTGGTGCCAGTATCCAGAAAACCAAAAGCGAAGGGGTAGTCTGGGGTTTTCTCCGCTAGAAAACCGGGAGGCAGATACCCAGCTTGTTCCATGCGTGACCGGATGGCTTCCCAGGCACCTGGAGTCAGGCTTTGGTCATACAGGTGGCCTTCGCGAGAAGCCTCCACCAGAATGGGGGCAATAGGGTAGGGAGTCATCACCAGGGTCTGGGAAAGACAGTATTCTGTGAAATCCTCGGCAAGGCGGAATTCATATCCAGCCATAGTGGTGGCTTCTCTCACCATCTGTAGGCTGACAGTCCAGCTGTCGGCGTCCAGCATCAGCCGCTCAAAACACAGGGGAGTGAAAGGCATGCGTACCAGCAGCCCGAAGGAGAATACAAACCGTATCCCCGGGTTCGTCTGTTGCCGTACAATATCCAGTGAACGCAGGAATCGGGAGAACTCCGCGATATCCTCAGCTTTCTCGGTACCGGATAGGATATAGAACAACTTGATCTCCCGGATGTGCTCTTTCAACAGCAGAGTGATGGTTTCCATGATTTTGCGATCAGGCAGTTCCTTGTGGTAGTAGGTGCGCATCCGGGTGGAAAGTCCTTCGATACCGATCGTGTAGCTGCGCTTGTCGGCGGCAACCTCATACTTCACCAGCTCGGGATGGTCGGCAAGGATATCGGCGCGTTGGCTCATGAAATTCACATGGGAGAATATCGAATTCAAACCGGTGATAAGCGCGGCGCAATCCTGATGGGTGTTGAAGTTGAACCCGCTTAGTTCAATGGTATCGGCGCCAGTGTTGTGTTTCAGTTTCCGGGCTGTATCCAACAGTGTTTCCAAAGGAACCTCGCGATAGGGTTTGCGCTCCCAGCCTTCAAAGCAGAACGTGCAGAAGGAAGGACATCCTGCCGCCAGCTGGATACGGGTGGTGGAGGCCTCTTCCGAATCGAACACCGGGTAGTCGGTGAAGAATATTCCGGGGTCACAGCTGTATCCATGATAGATGGATTTCCGTACTTTCAGAGGCTGACTAGGTTGTTGGGTGGGTATCATATTGTTGGAGGCCGATTGGGAAACCAGATCCGGATTGAATACAAACAACCCATCCATGGTAGACATCAGGGACGCCAGGGTTTTCCGGCGTTCTTGGAGAGGGACAGCCATAAGAGCGGCCACTTTGCGGGTGACAGCGCGTTCGCCTTCCCCAAAGAACAGCGCATCCACCAACGCATCCCCATTCGGTGCCATGACCGATTGTGAAGCCAGGGCATTGGATCCCCCCAGTATGATCAGAGGCCGGGTACCTTCGGATGCCCGTTGCGAAGCCAGAAGAGGAATACCAGCTTCCCGTAGGATGTAAGGGAGGTTAAGCAATTCCAAAGCATATGAGTTTGAGATCAGAATAAGATCGAAAGCCGAAGCGGGCAGCCCATAGTGGACGCTATTCATGAGCTCTTTTCCCGAATCGCTATGTTGCCGGCGTTCCCGGGCAGAGGGGAACCATGCGAAATCGATACAGTCGTCGGGTAATACGCGACGGCATTCACCATAGAGGAATAGGTGTGGTGTGGATTTCTGGATGTCCTGGAATGGAGACAAACGGACAATGAGTACCCGGAAACCGGGAGTGTTTCCACTTGGTTGTGATTCATTCATACTACAGGGAGTCTGCTGTAAATTGGCTTTTAACACAAGGGTTTTATTAGCAAGACCAGCAGTCAATCACACTGCGCATGGATGTATCGATGAAAAGGAAATTGAAAATATTACAAAAACTATTGCCTGATCATATGGGAAACGGTATCTTCTCGATATACTAGTAAGTTGGTTGGTATAATGTGATATTCGGATCGAAGCGGATTCCAACCATTTGGAGGAAAGGCCATGTACAGTATACGCGAGATTGCTCCACAGATCTTCTGGGTAGGAGGAAGTGATCGGCGTTTGCAGCGTTTTGAGAATATGTTCCCGGTACCCAACGGAGTCTCGTACAATTCCTATCTGATCGTGGATAGCAAAACCGCACTTCTGGATACCGTGGATTCCTCGATCAGCGATCTGTTTATCAGCAATATCCGCCATGCGTTGGATGGACGGACATTGGATTACCTGGTGATCAACCATATGGAACCGGATCATTGCGCGAATATCGAGACCATCATGAGATTGTATCCGAACGTCAAACTGGTGGGAAACCGGAAAACCTTCCAATTCTTCTCACAATACTACACCCAGAACATTGAGGGACAGCGTATCGCGGTGGATGAGAACCAGGAGCTGTCGCTTGGCAGGCATATATTGCGTTTCCATCTGGCGCCGATGGTCCATTGGCCTGAAGTGATGTTCACCTATGAGAAAACCCAGGATATCCTGTTCTCAGCCGATGCGTTTGGTACTTTCGGAGCCCTGTCGGGCAATCTGTTTGCCGATGAAATGGACTACGACCGGATGTTTTTGGATGAAAGCCGCCGCTACTATGCCAATATTGTGGGAAAATACGGGGCGCAGGTACAAGCTGTACTGGCCAAGCTTCCTTTGGACAGGATCCGCATGATATGTCCGCTACATGGTCCCATCTGGCGACAGGATATCGGCACACTGCTGGAAAAATACCGGCTGTGGAGTACGTATATGCCGGAGAAAACCGGGGTGGTGTTGGCCTATGCCTCCATGTATGGCAACACGGAGAACACGGTCCAAGTGCTTGCCGGGAAACTGGCTGATCGGGGAGTGCGGGATATCCGCATGTACGATGTCTCGCAGACCCATCTTTCCTATATTGTGGCCGATACATGGAAGTACAGCCATCTGGTGGTGGCCTCGCCCACCTACAATGCCCATCTCTATTCCTCGATGGAAGCCTTCCTGCGCGATCTATCCGCATTGGGTTTGAGAAACCGCAAGGTCGCCATAATCGGCAACCATACCTGGGCTAGCGCGGCCCTCAGGATCATGCAGGAGATTTTCAGCACAATGCAGGATATGGAGATGATTGGAACTCTGGATATCCGCTCAAGCCTGAAAGGCGAACGCCTGGGGGAGCTGGATGCATTGGCAGACGCGATTGGCGCGTCGCTGGCTGGTACCTGACAGGATTCCGGGACCGGTACAGTCAACATGCCTGATTGGAACCTGTGGATATCGGAGGTACCGTATGTTCACACAGTTTGTATTACCGTATGGTTTCGATTCACTTGAGCCTTATATCGATATGCCGACAATGCTCACCCACTATATGAAGCATCATGCCGCCTATACTGCCAATCTCAATGCCGCAGTGGAAAAGACTCCTCAATTGTCTGGCAAGGATATTGTGACACTCCTAAGGAATCTCACAGACATCACCAGCGACGAAGTGCGTCTTGCCGTGAGGAACAATGGCGGTGGTTTTTATAACCACAATCTATATTTCAGCACTTTGTCTCCCAGTGGGGGAGGTAGTCCCTCCGGTGCGTTGGCTGACCGCATTATCCATGATTTCGGTAGTTCCGATGCTTTGAAAGAAGCTTTGTCCAAAGCTGCGCTCGCGCGTTTTGGTTCAGGCTGGGCCTGGCTTTCCGTAGATGGCGATGGAAAACTACTGGTCGGTTCTTCCGCCAATCAGGACAATCCCCTGATGGACAGTCCCGCATCCACTCCTATTCTGGGTATCGATGTATGGGAGCATGCCTATTACCTCAAATATAAAAATCTGCGGGCTGACTATGTGAAAGCCTTCTGGCAGGTAGTCGATTGGGAGGCAGTGGCGAAACTGTATGAGACCGCGCGCATGTGATTCCTACTGCATCCATCACCCAGGGGATGCGTCAACAGAGGTTTCCTCAGACGCATCCCTATTTGCATAGCGGGGTAATTCCTGGCTATTGAGATGTAACGGCTTTTTATTGCTGTACATGGCTTCATCGGCCAAACCTACCAGTGTTTTCAGTTCCACAGGAGAATTGGGATCGTACATGACCGTTCCCGCGGCCATGGATAGATCATATGGAGTATGGTTGCGCGCTCTGGCCTGGGCAAGATGGCTGTTGAACCTTTCCAGCAGAATATGGATAGCGCCTGGGGGAACATCCAGAGCGAGCACTACGAATTCATCACCTCCCCAGCGGGCAACGATATCGGATTCCCTGAAATTGGAGCGCATGATGGAGGCTGCTGATTTCAAAGCGTCATCACCTTCAGCATGTCCAAAGGTATCATTGATCAGTTTCATATTATCCATGTCGAAAAAAATCAGGACCATGCCGTGTTTCATGCGGTCGGCATGTTTCAATTCCTGTTCCGCGGCAATCATGAAGCCCCGTCTATTGAGCAAACCCGTCAATTCATCGGTTACTGAAAGACTGCGGATAGTCTCCTCACAAATTTTCCGCGCGGTGATATCCTGCGAGTATAGGATAATCATATCCTCTTGTTTTGAAGGGCCTTTGATGTATTTCGCACTTATCTCGCTCACGACAACCGTATGGTCAGCACATCTGAGCTTGATTTCCCGATTCAGGATTTCTCCTTCGGCAAGCAGCTGGCGGTAATGCGCACTGGCTTTCTCCAAATCCTCCGGTACAATGAAATCCAGAAAATGTCTGCCCACCGGGTATTCCTCATTGGGGATGCAGTACAGTTTCCGCGACTCGAGATTCCCGCTGATATACCGGCCTTCACTGTTGAAAATGGTGATGGCATAGGGGGAAAGTTCCATCAGTGTACGGTATTTCTCTTCTATTTGCCGCTGCCTTCCAGCCAGAGTCTCCCACCAGGGAATATCCCGGAGTAGACCGATGAATCCGGTTCCGTCAACCTTCTCGGTTGGAACCTGACGGAAGGAAATCCAGGTGGTTCCGCCATGGTGTTTCTGGATACAGGTGAATACATCATGTTCAACCGGTCTTCCCGAATGCAGTTGCCCGATCTGTTCCAGATAGTCTTCCATGGCTTCAGGAGTGACAAATTCTTCGATTTTCCTGCCAAGTATTTCTTCCGGTTGATCCAGACCGAATATTCTGGCCAGTTCTGGGGTAGCCTCGAGGATGAGCCCGCGTTCATCGGATACGAACACACAGGCATGGATTTGTTTCAGCAGGGCGGAACAATCGGTTAGCTCGTGGCCTTCTCCGATACGGAAGCGGTTATCACCAAGCGGTCTCCCGGATACCGGCACTTGAACAGCATCGACCATTTGCATAGGCAGGCTCCTTTATCTTGTGTCGACACATCGTAGGATGGCCGCATATGGTGAATCGATTCTAGCGCTCCACATATAGGATGTCAATTAATTTGCATCTGTTACAAATTTCTGTTATAGATTTCTCGTTGCTGATTCCTGTACTCCAACCCAGGCAGACCGTATCGCTCATCGGTGTATTCCACGATGGCCGTGTGGGAAAAGGACTGTCTGGGATGCTATCCAACCCGTGCCCGCCATGGTATGATTCCCAGAATTCCGGGTATGCCGGAAGATGGGAGGAAAAACCATAATGGGCTTGCAGATCGCCACTTTGGCCGATACTCCGATAGAAGTGATACATAGGGTATTCAAGGAAGCTTTTGCGGATTATGAGATAGAAGTCTCCCTGTCCTTGGAGGCTTTCAGGGAGATGATGGTTGTCAGGGATCTGGATTCCACCTATTCCGTGGGATGTTTCGATGCTGGCCAGTTGGTTGGTTTCATCATCTGCGGGCATAGGCTCATCCATGGACAGACCTGCCTGTACGATGGCGGCACCGGTGTGATACAACGCTATCGCCATCAAGGCCTTGGCACTTTGATGCTGAAGTATCTGATCGAGATCGTCAGGCATCAGGAGAAAGGGTGTTTTGTGCTGGAGGTGCTTGAGCACAATACTGCGGCCATCGAATTGTACCTGAAACACGGTTTCCGTATCCGGCGGCGGTTTGATTGTCTGGCTATCCAGAAAGAAGCGGTCCGTACCTGTGAAGCCGGACCCTATTCCATTGATACTGACATCACCGGTTACCAGACTATCGATCCCAGTCACTTTCTTGATTGTCCTCCTTCCTGGCAGAATGACCAAGTCTCGGTTATGAATGCTCTGGATGCCTTTGGCTATGTGTGCATCCGCTATCAAGGCCTTGCCATTGGCTATGGGCTGATTCAAAAACGCAAAGGCGATATTCCTCAACTTGGCGTACTTCCCACTTGGCGTGGCCGGCATATCGAGGAGTTGATTCTCAATAGATTGATGGATCAGACGTCAAGCGGGAGGATCACGTTGTTGAATGTGGACCAGGATGATGGACTTGGGACGGTGCTTCGCTCAATCGGTTTCCAGGTATTCATATGCCAATATGAGATGGAATGGACGGAAAACAGTTGAGGGGCTGGGGGAAAATGGATATCCTGCAAAAAGCAGAGGTAGTCCACGGTCCTGTTTGGACCAAGTATTGGAGGGATGTATGCACAAACCGCTCAGAGTGTTTTTAATTGTCATCCTATTGATGTGTGGGGTGTTGGCCGCTGTCGGCATCTGGATGGGATCGGTGACCCGTAAATTGGACAGCCTCGCGGATCTGGTGATCCAGGAAGTCGATCTTTCACACGTGCAGGATGGGATCCACACGGGTAGCTATGCAGTGTTCCCTGTACGGGTGAGGCTTGAGGTAACCGTGAAGGATCACCGGATCATGGATATCAAATTGCTGGAGCATCGCAATGGACAGGGTAGCTCTGCGCAGAGTCTGCTTGGTCTGATTGTCCAACGTCAAAGTCTGCGACTTGACACCGTATCGGGAGCGACTTATAGCAGCAAGGTGATATTGAAAGCGGTGGAGGTCGCCTTGAGCGGAGAATCCCGTTAAAGCCTTTGGATCGGTTTTCCTTTTTTCTGGAGGATGTATGGTAAAGATCAGACGTATGCTCGTGATATCGCATATTGGCGTGGGTCTTGGCGCTATGGCCGGTGGATTGTGCGCCATTACCGATCCACTGAGCCCCATGGGTATGCCACTGGAAGCGCTGGAACATTCTCCTTTCAACAGCTTTCTTATTCCCGGTCTCATCCTGTTCGGCTTGATTGGGGTAGGCAACCTTGCCTGTGCCTTGCTGTACCGTGTCAAATGCCGTTGCCAGGGTTATGCCAGCAGTGTGGTGGGTTGGGCTTTGTCCATTTGGATCATCGTGCAATGCATCATGCTGCAAGCCGTAGTGTTTCTCCATGTGCTGTTTTTCCTTATCGGTGTGTTCCAGGCGGTCCTAGCGGCTTCCATCCTGCTTGAAAACCGCCAATTCCCCGCCAATGTGGTATCAGCCCTATTGCATCGTGGAAAAACCCCATGATGGCTTCCCGGTACCATGCCAATATCAGCATCAACTATCTTTTCTCGGCATTCATAAACCTCAACATAGTCCGTGGACTGTGGATGATCTATCTGGCTTCGCAGGGGTACAGCCTTTTCCAGTTGGGAATCCTTGAAGGAATCTTCCATGTGACCAGTTTCCTAATGGAAGTCCCTACCGGTGTGGTTGCCGATCTGCTGGGGCGTAAAACCAGCCGGACAGCCGGACGCGTGATATCCTGCCTGGGTATCATCCCCTTGTATTTCGCCTGGAATTTTCCATGGCTGATAATCGGATTCATGGCCAGTGCGCTGAGCTATAATCTGGAGTCCGGTGCGGGGGATGCCCTGGTCTATGATTCTCTGGTTGCCGATGGAAAGGAAGCGCTTTACATGAGGATTGTTGGACGCCAGGAACTCATCGCCCAGTGTTCTGCGATCCTAGCCTATCTTATCGGTGGCTACCTGGCGATACATAGCTATGGCATGGTCTATGGATTGTCTTTTTTGATATCGCTGTGCGCGGTGGCAACCTCCCTGTTTTTCACTGAGCCACCTTTGGAAACCACCCGGGAAGCCCAGGAGAAACCGCATCCACGGTCCACTATCGCCGTTTTGATGCGGGAACAGACCATCGAAAGTGTGAAGGTTATCCTGGAACGGCCAAGAATCGCTTTTCTTATCATGTTCTCCGAGCTGCTGTTCGCGTTCATCATCTGCATGTTCTTCTATCTGCAGAACTACTGGACACAAAAGGGTTCCTCGCAATTCCAGATTGGCGCCGTGTTCGCCGCCGGCGCCTTCGTTTCCGGCCTTACTTCTTTCGCATGCGTCTCGATCGAGCATAGGATAGGCGAGAAGGGCGTGTTGGTGCTGATGCCCACCATCCTGATGCTATGTCTGTGGGGAGTGTCCGTATCCCCCTTTCCCGCAGTGTTCTATGTTCTGATGGGCAGTGTGGAGGGAATCCTTGTCGCTGCAGTCGGCACGTATCTGAACCGTCTGATTCCCAGCAGATACCGGGCCACGATCCTCTCCTTCCAGAGTATGGCCTACAGTCTGTTCATGATCCTTCTCTTTCCGATTGTAGGTTGGGTTGGGGATCACTATACGCTACAGACAGCTTTCATCGCCATGGCGGTACTGGGTACGGTGATCTGCATCCCCTATCTGGCACTTGCCAAAAGTTTCTTCAACCACCATTGACCATAGGCGGCGGAAGGCATTCCACGGGAACAGCAGGAAACCATTGCCATGTTATGGAAATATGATAGAATCTGAGCATGGAACATGAAAAACACACCGGACATGTCTTGGTGCTCAGATGGATTGCCCGTGGATATGCGGCAATATCGGCTTTGGTCATCCTCCTGCTGTTCTATGGAGAGATCCGGTCTTTCGGATTCGATTCACTTCTCCCTCTGAGCAAATTGGAGACGCTGATGATGGTGATGGTCTGGGTCATGTGGGCTGGATTGCTCATCGGCTGGAAATCCGAACGGTGGGGGGCCGGTCTGATACTCGGCGGTTTCATACTTTTCTGTATCCCTGACCTAGTCGATTCAGGTAGCTTGCCAGGAGCCATGTTCTTTGTTTTCTATCTCATCCCAGGGGTTATGTATCTCTATTGCAGTCTCAGATCCCATTGACCCCTTGAGAAAAACACCGATTTCCCTTATGTTCCCAGATATTGCTGTCACGCGGCAGCCGAGGGAGTTTTCATTTGCCATATACCACAGTATTGTTTGATCTCGACGGCACATTGATGGATACCTCCCGGGGTATCTCGGCCACCGTCAATTATGTCATGGAACAACTCGGACGGGAGAAAATCCCTTCACGCCAGCTGCGCTCCTTCATGGGGCCGCCTCTGCCAATGTGCTTCAAAGCCGCTTGTGGCCTTGAAGATGATCTGATCGACCAGGCCTGTGCCATCTACCGGGCCACCTATCCGAAAATCGGCGTATTCCAAGCCGAAGTCTATGCCGGCATGAAACCCCTGCTGTCCACACTGAAGGCCAAGGGCTGCAAGTTGGGTGTCGCCACGCTGAAAATCGAGGATATGGCCAATGAAATCCTCTCACGCTTCGGCCTTTCACCATATTTCGAGGCGATCATCGGAGCTGACCGCGAAGGTGCGCGATGCAAAGCGGATATCATCCGCCTGGGACTGGAGCGGATGGGCGTGCAGAGAGCTTCGGCGCTGATGGTGGGCGATACCCTGATGGATCTGCAGGGTGCCTATGAGGCCGGTGTGGATTTCGCCGGTGTGGACTATGGATTCGGTTTCAACCTGGGAGAGACCCTTGCCCATCGGGAGGGGGTGGTCGGTATGGTTTCCAATCCGATGGATCTGTTGCCTTTGATTCTGGGCTGACCTGATTGTCTTGGACTGATAGGCTTTATGATTTTCAGGGATTCTCATCCTTTCATACGTATTACTTGACATGTAAATACATAATGGAGAATAATAAAAACAATGGGGTTGTCGGTTCTGTGTGTTCTCAAGTGGTTCTTTCCATCCCTGAGGAGTAGTCTGTTATGGAAAAACCGGAGATTCTCATTGTTGATGATGAGCCTATTAATCTAACAGTCTTACGAATGCTTTTAGCCCCCACATATCGGGTACGGGCCTGTAAATCGGGTGAGGACGCTTTGCGTCTTCTGGGAATCGCTCCTAAACCCGATCTTGTGCTTATGGATATCATGATGCCCGGTATGGATGGTTATACCACACTGAAAGGCATCAGGGGGAATCCAAAGACCACGGATATCCCAGTGATGTACATCTCGGCTCTGGATAGTTCCATCGACGAAGAGAAAGGTCTTCAGCTGGGGGCGGTTGACTATATCGGGAAACCCTTCAAACCCGCCATTGTCCTAGAGCGTATCAAAGTCCATCTGGAGCTGAAGGAAGCACGGGATCGACTTAAAAACCAGAATGAATGGCTTGAAGCCGAAGTAGAACGCCGCATCAGGGAAAACCAGCTGATACAGGATGCCGCTATGAGTGTTATCGTCCAACTCATCGAAACCCGTGACGCTGATACTGCTAACCACACCTTACGTACCAAAGCCTATGTGGAGATACTGGCCCGAAGATTGCAGAAACTTCCGGGATTCGCCCAGAGGTTGGATGATGTTGCTCTGGACCGGATTGTAAAAGCCACTCCATTGCATGATCTGGGAAAGATCGGTATTCCCGATGCGATTCTCCTGAAACCGGGTAAACTAACCCCTGAGGAATTTGAGATCATGAAAAAGCATTGCATCATTGGGGGGAATGCTATAAAAAGTGCTATCCGCAAAGCAGGATTGCTGACCAATTCTCCATTGGAGGAATCCAATCCGGTATCCTTCATGTTCCTTGTACAAGCCCAGGAAATAGCCATGTATCATCATGAACGCTGGGATGGTACCGGCTATCCCGAAGCTCTGGCTGGCGAGGCGATCCCTTTGTCCGCCCGCTTGATGGCATTGGCCGATGTGTTCGATGCTCTAACTACTCCACGGGTGTATAAAAACCCCTGGAGTTTTGAGGAAACCACTACCTATATCCAGCAACAGAAGGGAAAACAGTTTGACCCCGATATGGTTGATGCTTTCATTGCCGAACAGGTGGCCTTCAAACAGGTGCTTGTATTACTGGCAGATGACTGATGGAGGTATTCATGCCTGTACAGACCACGGAGATCGAGAAGGTATTCGAGGGATTTTTCCAGGTATTTCCAGATCTGTTTTTCCTAGTGGATCAGGATGGCACCATACGGGATTACCGCGCTCCAAAGGAATCCGATATCTATGCACCGCCTGAAGTGTTTCTCAATAGGAAAATCTCCGAGGTTCTGCCTGCTGAGGTTGGCAATCGCTTCTTTGAAAGCCTTGGATCCGTATTGAAAAACAAGGCTATGGTGTCTTTTGAGTATGATCTCGTTTTATCCGATAGGGTATCCCATCACTATGAGTGCCGTCTCAATCTGTTGGAGGAGAAAGGACAGTGTATTGCGATTGTGCGTGATGTTACTGATATCTATAAAGCGATACAGGATCTAGCCCGTGTCGGAGCTCAATTGAAACAGATGCTTGAGGAATCTCCTTTTCCCGTATTCATAGCCAAAATCAAAGACGGGACACTCCAATACCAGAACCAGTTAGCCAAGGAACAATTTGGCATCTTTCTTGGTGAACAACATGATACTATCCTGTCAGAAATTTTCCAGAATAGGACGGATTGGCTGTCATTTCTACAGAAATTCTCGGAAAATGCCAGGATATCAACTCTGGAAGTTCCCTTAATCAGCTGTAATGGCAAGATTGTCCAGGCTATGGTTTCTGCTTCCAGTGTCGAATTTGAAAACGAGTTGGCGATGATGGTCTCGGTCAATGATGTTGGAGAATTGAAAAAGGCCCAATATGAATTGGAAAACCGACAGATCCTGTTGTACAAACGCCTTAGGGAACAAGAATGCCAACAAGAAGTCTTCGAACTGACTGATAATCTGGATAAGCCTTTGGTATCGGTATTCCAAGAGGTTCTAGCGGTTATTCCCCGTGGGTGGCGCTACCCAGAGATCACTGAGGTGTGCCTACGGTTTGGTAACAGGATATTCCAGAGTCCAAATTTCAAGGAAACACCCTGGAGGTTGGATTATGAACAGCAGACAACCCAAGGCGACCCAATCCATCTGACCGTGGTCTATACTGAGGAATGTTGGGAGAAAAATACCAATCCTTTTTACAAACAGGAACATTTCCTGGCTGCATATATTGTCACCCGTTTGATTGATATTGTGAATCGCCGGAGGGCTCTGGAAGAAAGTCTGGAACAGCGGGAACTCATCGAGACCATGTTCAATCTTACCACCGACGCCATTATGTTGATCGATCCGACCGATGCACATTTCATCAGTTTCAATAAAACCGCCTGTGACAATTTGGGGTATTCGCGGGACGAGTTATCGCAGAAAACTGTGATGGATATAAATGCCCAATTTTCCCGGGAACAGATCCTGGAGCTATTGGGGGGGATTGTCGCTGGCACACCCGAGCGGAAGCAAACAATCCACCGGACCAGAAAAGGTGAACTACGCGATGCCATCGTCAGATTGTCGGCTGTCACCATTAGTGGGAAACCTCTCATCTGCGATGTGTTCAATGATATAACCGACCAATTGCGTAAAGAACGCGAACAGCAGGCGATCAACAACCGACTGAAGCTCTATACCGGAATTATCAATGAAATCAGCACGCTGGAAGCAGGTATTGATGGAAGAAAAATGGAATTCATCCCACAAGTGACGGAAAAACTTGGAAAGAGTCTGGGTATTGAAAGAATCTCCATCTGGGAATTCATTGATGAAGGCAGGATCCTGAGTTGTGATGATCTTTATGAGTTCCAAAAGGATGTCCATACCAAGGATTTTATTATCGATGAAAGGGAACACCTGGATGGATTCGAGGCGATAAGAAACAACCTGTATATTGATGCCAATGATCCTCTGGTAGATCCCCGGACCAAAGGATATGCGGATTATCTAGAGGAATTCAATATCACCTCGATGCTGTTCAGCAAAATTGTTTTCAAGGGAAAATACTTGGGTGTAGTCTGTTTTGAAATACAGAATAGGGCTCACATCTGGGCTCCCGATGAGATTACTTTCTGTTGTCAGATTGCTGATCAGATTGGAATTGTATTCCTCAACCATGAACGTATGGAACTGGTTTCCGCGTTGAACCAAAGCGAATTGATTTTGAGTCGTGCGCAACAAGTGGGACGTACTGGCCATTGGTATATGGACTTGGCGAAAAACAAGCTTACATGGTCTTCAGGAATGTATCGCATCTACGGAGTTCCTGAAGGAACCGATGTTACCGTTGACGACTTCTTTTCCCGGATGGTCGAGGAAGACCGTGTGGCATTTGAGAAGGTGAGGAAACAGATCCGTGAGGGAGAAATCGATAAAAGCCGTTTCAGGATACAAGTGGATGGCACGATCCAGTGGATAGAACAGATGTCAGAGATTTGTGTTGATCAGCGAAGTCAAATAACCAGTGCTCTTGGAATCTGCCATGACATCACCGAGCAAGTGAAAACCAATGAGGAGCTTGCCCAGTACCGTTTGCATCTTGAGGAATTGGTGCTTTCCCGAACTAAGGAACTTGAAACGGCCAAGGATGCCGCGGAAACTGCCAACCGTGCGAAAAGTACTTTTCTGTCCAATATGAGCCACGAAATCCGTACTCCTATGAATGCGATAGTTGGATTCGCCCATCTTATCAAACGCGATCCACTGACTTTGAAACAAGAAGATCAATTGAATAAACTGACATCTGCTTCCCAGCATCTATTGCAGATTATCAATGATGTGCTCGATTTTTCAAAAATCGAGGCAAGTAAGATGAAGCTGGAAATGACTGACTTTGAGCCTGCTAGGACTGTGGACCATGTGTGTGGTCTTTTAATGGACATCATTACTGCTAAAAAATTGGAATTCCATGTTGATCTGGATCATCTTCCACTGATTCTCCATGGGGATGGATCCCGTTTAGGACAAATTTTGCTTAATCTGATGAGCAATGCCGTAAAGTTCACAGAAAAGGGCTCTATCGGAATTGTTGGCAAACGGTTGGATGATATACAGAACCAGGCTGTTGTGCGGTTTGAGATTCAAGACACAGGTATCGGTATGACTGAAAAGCAGATAAGCCGGATTTTCAATGAATTCGAACAAGCTGATACCTCCATGACCCGTAGATATGGGGGAACTGGTCTTGGGTTGGCGATAAGCAAACATCTTGTTGAAATGATGGGGGGAACCATCGGAGTACAAAGCGAGATTGGAAAAGGAAGTGTGTTTTGGATTGAGATTCCCTTCACATTGGGTGCTGACCAAACAAAGAATGTATTGCATCTCAAACCATTGGAAGGCCAGAAAGCGATTGTTATCGATGATGTTCCCAATGATCTTGAAGTGTTATCCAATATGCTTATGGATCTTGGTCTGCGTACCGAGACCGCTTCTTGTGGCGATATCGGTTTGAAAATGATAGCTGAGGCCGATGCGTGCAAGGATCCTTTCCATTTGGTGTTTATGGATTTCAGAATGCCGGGGATGGATGGCATCGATGCCTCTTTGGTGCTTGATTCCCTGGCACTCAAATATCCTCCACAAGTGATTCTGATCACTGCCTATGGCAGTCAGCTCTCCCAACAAGATGTGGAGAAAGCAAAAATAGCGCAGCTGATGATCAAACCGGTGACACCTTCCTCCCTGAACGATATCCTCACCAGCTTATTACGAAAAATCGATAACGTGAAAGGAAATATCCTTACACAGCCTCTTCAACAAGAATTACACCGTCGTCAGAATGCGCATATCCTGGTTGTTGAGGATGTCGTGATCAATAAGGAAGTGATGGTTGAACTGCTTGGATCAGTCGGTATGCGTACCAGTACTGCGGATAATGGTAAGAGTGCTGTGGACATGGTACGGACAAACGACTATGACCTGATTCTCATGGATGTGCAGATGCCGGTGATGAATGGATTGGAAGCCACCCGGGCTATCCGACAAATCCCTGGCAAACAGACGGTTCCGATTTTAGCAATGACAGCCAATGTTTTTACTGAGGATCGGCAATGTTGTTTGCAGGCTGGGATGAACGATCATGTGGCCAAACCCATAGATCCCACAGATTTGTTCGCAGCCCTGGTCAAATGGCTGCCTCCCCGTCCTGCATCAGGATTCTTTTTTTCAGAAAATCTCCACAATGGAACGGATGCCCGTTTACTAGCTGTTTTAGATAATCTTGAATATCTGGAGACCGCAAATCCATTGAGTATCCTGCACGGCGATGTTTTTGAATATCTACGCCTATTACAGCGTTTTCTGGAAACCCATGGAAACGATGTGAATTGTATCCGTGGAAACCTGCAACAGAAGAATGTGACAGAAATCCGTCAAATCGCCCATGCCCTAAAAGGCGTAGCTGGTACCGTGGGAGCCAAAGGGATCATGCTTCTGGCTTCAAGAATCGATACTTCCGATTGGATGGAATTGGATAAAAACAGGCAGTACATCGATCTCGATGCTTTGGCTGGAGAATTCCAGAGATTGGCTGGAGATCTGACAAAAATGAAGGTATCCAGAAGAATCTCTGGAAAGAATGTGGAGGATAACGATTCCGGGAAACAATCCGATTCCAGTAGGATCATCAAACAAATGGATGCCTTATTGGAAACCAATGACACAGCCTCGATCGATCTACTAGTTGAACACAGTGCATTGCTTGCTGGAATTCTTGGTGATGTGTTTGGGATATTTGAAAAGCAAGTCCAGGACTTTGATTTTTTAAAAGCTTTGGCGACCTTACGCTCTGCCATTGCCCCTTCCTAGACGATAGCCCCTTGGCTGACATGGTTCCTGGCTTCCTGTACATAGTGTTGCGCGTTGAGGATGATATCGGCGATCTCCTCCTCGGTAAGTTCCCGGATGGCTTTCGCAGGAGAGCCCACCAACAGACTGCCAGGCGGGTAGGTTTTACCGGGAGGCACCAGAGCCCCGGCTGCCACCATGGTGTTTTTGGCAATGACCGCCTTATCCAGGATGATCGCACCCATACCGATGAGGCACTGATCAGCGATGGTGCAGGAATGGAGAATCGCTCCATGGCCTATGGTCACCTGGTTTCCAATAATGGTTGGCAGCGCGGTACTTACATGGATGACCACATTGTCCTGTACATTGGAATCCTCCCCGATGTGTATCGATGCGATATCGGCCCGGATGGTCGCATGGTACCAGACTGAGGAATCTTTTCCCAATGTGACATTTCCGATGATGTCGGCGCTTGGGGCGATAAACGCAGCTTCCTGTGTGGCGGGATCCAAACCTTTCAATGCTATCACCATGATTGCCAAACATACCTGAACCAAGCCATCGAATCAACCACCCAGGGGGCGCATTTGCGCTGCTGGGGTCTCATTTTCATAAAAAAAGTGGTGCATAGCTGGTTTTGCTTTCCATTCCATGGTCCATGCGTTATAGTTCGGTATGCTTTTGAAAAACGCGCGTTTCATAGACGGTGACCAGCATCTAGCCACAGCTGACATCCGCATCGAGGGGAAGAACATCTCCAGGATCGCTACTGGTTTGACTGCATATGAACATGAGGAAGCCATCGACTGCCGTCCATATATCATCCTCCCAGGATTCGCTGATAGCCATACCCATAACCCCGATACTTTGCTGAAAGGTCTTTTCCGGGATTCCCCCATGGAGTTCTGGTGTGGAAATACCACACAAGGCCGGTTGCAGCAGCAAGCTTTCGGTTTCCTTGACGCGCTGGTACCCTCTGAAGATTTCAAAACACTCTGCTTATACGCCTACCTGCAATACCTTAAGCAGGGTGTGGTGTTCCTGGTGGAAACCGGACAAGCCGACGACTCCGCAGCCATTCTCAAGACCTGTATCGAGGGAATTGGCTTGAAAGCCCTGGTGGATTTCTACGATGAGCCGATTCCTCTGGATAATGGATGCACACGCATCTGCACGGGAACGCATCTTCCAGAAGAAGAGGAACTGGATCAGGATCTTCTGGATGGAGTGGTTGCCCGCCAGGCCGGGAATCCGACCTTTCTGATGACCCATTGTATGGAGACCTCCTGGCGGAAAACCCTTGTGTTGCACAAATTCGGCCAATCCACCGTGGAGCTGATGAAGTCCGCTGGGCTGCTTGACAGTAAAAGCATCCTATTCCATTGTGTGCAGGTTACGGACAGGGATATCGACCTGATCAAGCAGTCTGGGGCACATGTGGTGCATTGTCCGGTATCGAACCAATGGAGCGGTGCCGGCGACATGCCGTTGGACAAGATGCTAGAGAAAGGCATCAATGTGTTGCTGGGTACCGACTTTCTGCAACATGATTATTGGGAAACCCTGCGTACCGCCTATTATGGATTGAAACGTTCACCTTCCGCCGGGAACTTTACCTTGGCTGATATCTTCAATATGGCGACACGCAATGCAGGTGCCATAGCCGGACAAACCAGCTATGCGGGACGGATCGCCGAAGGGCTGGCGGCTGATCTTTGCTTTGTGGAATGGCGTTCATGCCTGGAGCCACTGATCGAGAACCGCGATTTCTCCAACTCTTTACATAATATCCTGCTCTATACCGAACAGGACATGGTGCGGCACGTGATGATCGATGGGCGATGGGTTATGAAGGACCGCCATGCCACCCAGTGCGATGAGTCTGATATTGAGGAAAAGTACGCCATGATCCAGAAAAGAATATTCAGCGCGTGTGAAAGACCGGTTGCCCAACCCTGCGGTTCAAACCAACATCCGGCTGGCAATTGACTGGGCTTCTCCTATAGTCAGCATACCCCCTGAGACGGCACCGATCAAAGCGGCTCCCACCGCGGCGCCATCATCGACATGGGGAATCCTCACTTCGCGGTTGAACTGTCTGCGTAGGGATTGGATGAAAAGCGGGTTTTTGCGTACCGCGCTTCCGGTAGCCACTACGGTTTCCACCTGGTTGAAATCAACTTCCTGTCCTACAGTGAAATCATGCAGTTCACCCACCACTCCATCCACGGTAGAGCGTACCAGGTTTCCTAACGTCAAGTTGTCCAAACCAAGGCCGGTCAGGCTTCCACGGATCAGCGGGTCGTGCCGGCTTCCGTTGAGCCGGGTATCGAACACTAGGGGCTGGATTCCGATGGAATCTTCCATTGCGGCTTTTTTCATCAGGGTGAAGACCGTCTCGTGATCTGTTTCCGGCATGCCGGCTACAACCAGTACCGCATGGAACAGCCGCTCCAACACCTCGTAGGTTTTTCCAGCCGACAACGTGGCGCCTACTTGTAGATATCCGGGACCCACACAGGGCCGCAGTTCCATGGAAGGCGGGCAGAGGGCTTTTGAGGTGAAGAGTGAGATCTGACCACTGGTTCCGATACTGATCAGACAGTGTTTGCGGGGATCGCCGATGACGCCGAAGAATGCGGCTTGATTGTCACCCACCGGATAGGCGACCGGTGTGTTCCCCTCATACCTGCCCGCGGTCTCAAAAGCAGCTGCCGGGGTGGGGAAGGCCAGCGGATTATCACCCAATACGGTCTTGAGCACCTGTGTGTCGGTCCGTGTTGTGGCAGGATCAAAGGCTCCGAAGGCAGAGAGACTGCTGGGATCGGCTTTTTCCAATGGATGTCCGATCAGTCTGGCGGTGATGTATTCCATGATGCCGGTGAATCCGACCGCTGTGGGGGGAACCTGACCCAGTCTCCGATTGGCATAGTGGGCCAGCAAGCCATAACCGGAGGGCAGGCTTTTTCCAGTCAGATGTAGAAGATGGGACTGTGAATCCACACCTTCCACCCGTTCCATGGCCCGGCGGTCAAGCCAGGTGTACAATGGGGATACCGCCATGCCCGCTTGGTCGTAGTAGACAATCCCATGGACCTGGCCGGTCACACCCAGACAGGAAAATGGTGCGCGTACCTTTCCAAGCAATCCCCGCACAGTATTCTCAATGCCTTGGGGATCCTGAAGATAGGAATATCCATCAGAAGCTCCGATACGCTGGTTCGGTAGTGAATGGATTTCGAGAATCTGTCCATCTTCACAGTTGAGAGCGAGGATGGTCACATTGGTGGTGCCGATATCGATACCCACGGATACCATATCTTTTGTTTTCATGGATGACAGTGTACCACTGGTTTTCCATTTGTACACTGGAATTTCCTCAGCTGGCAGACCCAGCGGACCAGTTAGCGCACCAGCCGGTTGAATTTTTCCAGAGCTTCCTTCCTTGACAGGTCTTTGGCGAAGATGCTGGAGGTGCCGGTTACCAGGATGTCTGCTCCAGCACTGACCATGGCCGGGATGTGGTCCCAGGAGACATTGCCATCGACTTCAATATGGATCGGATGATCGGAATGTCCATCGATATACGCCCGCGTTTCGCGGATCTTGTCCAAGGCACTGGGAATCAGTTTCTGGCCCGCATAGCCTGGATTGACCGCCATGATGAGGATAAAATCGGCTTCGGCCATCAGGTAGCGGTATTGCTCCGGTGGTATTGATGGATCCAAGGCTATGCCGGGATGGCTGCCTGCATTGCGGATAGCCTCCATGGTGCGTAGCGGATGCCGGCTGGTATCGGGATGGAAGCTGATGAGGGAATTTTTAAACGCGAACCGCTCGATCCAGCGCTCAGGTTCCTCAACCATCAGGTGGACGTCCAAGGGAATCGGTGAAGCGGCATCGAGTTGCCGGCAGAAGTCGGTTCCCAAGGCGAAATTGGGCACATAATGGCCATCCATGACATCGATGTGCAGGAAATCCACTCCAACTTCTCCAAATAGCCCTAGATCGGATTCAAGGTGCAGGAAATCGGCACACATCATGGAGACAGAGTTGAGTATTCTACCGGCAGGCATTGGATTTCTCCCATTTTAGAACGTTTTATGGAAACATGCAGGTGGAATGATAAAAATGAAATCCCGTTTAGTCAACATGAATATATGGTGGATGTTGTGGATTCTCCCTTGAAAAGCCAATCCCGAGTGGGTAGTATGTTTCCAATGCGATGTGAAGAAAGGAGCCCAACGTGATGGAAGTGCGGATAATCGGGATAACCGGCGGTTCGGGATCCGGGAAATCGACAATTGTAAGAAAAATCTCGGATGTCATTTCCGATTTTGTCTTCATCCCCCAGGACAACTACTACCATTCCGCCGAATACATGGGCAACGAGAATATCACCGCATACAATTTCGACCATCCGGATGCCTTTGACACTGAACTGCTCTACCAGCACCTCTCCCTACTCAAAAAGGGGCAGAGCATCGATATGCCGCAGTACGATTTTGTCCATAATAAACGCCGACCTGAAACCGTCCATATAGAACCCCGCCCACTAGTGATTATCGAGGGACTCATGGTCTTGTATGACAAGAATATCCGCGACCTGTTGGATCTGAAGCTCTATGTGGACACTCCCGATGACATCCGTTTCATCCGCCGGCTCAAGCGCGATATAAGCGAAAGGGGCAGAACGGTGGACTCGGTGATCACCCAGTATCTGGAGGTCGTGCGTCCCGGTCATTTCAATTTCATCGAACCGACCAAGGAATTCGCCGATCTGGTTATTCCCGAAGGTGGCTATAACGAGAATGCCCTCAAGGTGCTCATCACCTTTGTAAAGGACATCACTCACCATACCTAAGTTGGCTTGGGTGTATTTTCAAAGTTTTTCCAAGGGTTTTTCCAAGTCCCTGGGAGTGTCAAGGGATCCATGTGGGCTTTTCACTTCACCCAAAGACCCCGGGCTGGTGTGATCGGTTTTGAGGTCATGGGGATCGCAGTGGTGCCACCGGTGTTTTTTCCGGAATATGGTATAGCTGTCACGCAGTTCTTTCCAACTGAAGGTATCGGGGACTGGATCCGGTCCGCCAAGATAGCACAGGCGGGTACAGCGGAGGATCCTGGCTATGCCCAGAAGACCGCCTTTGACCACCCCATGGCGGCGTACGGCTTCGATCATATACCGCGAACAGGATGGAGTGTAGATGCAGGAAGGGGGAAACAGGGGGGAGATCGCCACCCTGTACACATGGGTAGGTAGCAGGAAAAGCTCCCTGAGGATTTTCCGGATCGCGCGGATAAATTGGTTCATAGCCGTATCATAAGGTAGAGTGGAGCGTGTAATCAAGAATCTTATGGGATTTACTGGAGGAATAGAGCTTGATAGGCTCGAAAACCTTTGACGAAAAAAAGAAAACTTGCTATAGTGTGTCGTCAGAATTAAAAGATATCTATAAGTAGATTATACATGGAGGGATACGTATATGGCAGCTGGAATTTCAAAGAACGCGCGCCGCGAAGGTGAGAAGACACTGACTAGCCGCTGGGGCGGGGTCATCAAGATGAAGTCCGTTTTCGAGAACGGCAAGCTTCGTCACGTGGCATATTGCGAGAAAAGTGGCAACACCGCCCGCAAAGCCAAGGATCTTATGTGAGCTTCCACCGGTAGGTGTGTTGTACAGCCTGTGCATTGAGTGCACAGGTTTTTTTTTCGATTATCAGATAGGTTTCCACTGAAACCATTGTAGGAGAACAATATGGATATAGCAAAAAACGCATGTGTCACCATTGCAGAGGGGAAAGAGAAGCAATTGCTCCGCCATCATCCCTGGGTGTTCAGCGGAGCCATTGCGAAGATGGAGGATATGGATGTCTTGCAAAACGGGGTCGGAATCGTCAGTGTGGTCACCTATAAAGGGGCTTTCATTGCGTATGGATGGTACGACAGCCGCAGCCATATCAGTCTGCATCTGCTGAGTTGGGATTCCGGGATTGTTCCCGACGATTCCTGGTGGTCCAGGATGGTAAAGGAGTCCGTAAGGCGGCGCGCATCATTTTTCCAGGGCGGGGGACGCAGGACCAATGCCTTGCGCCTGGTACACGGCGAAGCCGATTTCATACCGGGATTCGCCATCGATGTCTATGGAACAACCATCCGCTGCATCGTTTCAGCCCGTATCGCGTGGGACCATCGTGCGGTTGTGGTGGACACCCTGATTAAACTGCTCAAACCGGATCTTGTGCTGGTAAGTACTGACAGTGCGTTCTGTGGTATCGAACAGCTGTCAGAGACAACCGAGTGGTATAGCGCCGACGGGGTGCTTTTCAATCCCCAGGAGGTTGCCCCCCAGCGGTTCCGTGAGAACGGATTGGTATATAGTATTATCCCAGGGACGGGTCAGAAAAGTGGTTTTTTCTGCGACCAGCGCGAGAACCGCATGCGTGTGGCAGCCTATGCGGAAGGTGAGGCTGTGCTCGACGCTTTCTGCTACACAGGTGGATTTTCCTTGAATGCATTGCGGGGCGGGGCGGTATCGGTTGATGCGGTTGACGCTTCCGAAAGCGCTCTTGAACAGTTGCAGGCCAATCTTAGGCTGAATACCGCTTCAGAGCGCATTCCCGCCGATTCGGAAGAAAAGGTCAAGGTATGCAAAGCCGATGTGTTCGAATATCTACGGGCCATGGAGGATGGCAAATATGGATTGATTGTTCTGGATCCGCCCAAACTCGCCAGGACACGCAATCAGGTGGAGGCTGCCGAGAAGGCTTACAAGGATATCAACCGGCTGGCGATACAGAAAGTCAAAAAAGGCGGGGTGGTCGCGACATTCTCCTGTTCCGGGAGTATTACGCGCGAGCGTTTCAGAACCATTATCGCCTGGGCTGCCAAGGATGCCGGGCGCGAGGTGCAGATCCTCGAGACGCTTGGCCAGGGTATGGATCATCCGGTCAGGCTTTCGTTTCCGGAATCGGAGTATCTGAAAGGATTCATCCTGCGGGTGATTTGAACCACTGCGGTTGTTGTACGGCGGCCATGTATCCCGGCAAGGTCTTGTGTGCCTGTATGGATTTCCAGCATGCGAAGGCCTTCACAAGTATGAAAACGCATGGTTTAAAATTTTTTTTATGTATCCGTTTTTTTAACGGTGTGTTATAGTGGTGATGTATAAAGTTTCAAAGATGAATTTAAGAACGTCCATGAGGAGGAAACACGTGAAACGTCTTTCAAGTAGTATTATCACGACATTACTGGTTGCGCTGATTGCTTTCGCGCTGATTGGTTGTCAAACAGCTCCCAAAGTAGAACCTATCGCAGCTCCAGTCCCTGTTGTGGAGCCGGTTACCGCACCAGTTGCAGAGCCCGCGCCTGTTGTGGCTCCTGCGCCTGCTCCCGCACCGGTACCTGAGCCCACACCCACACCTGCACCGGCACCTACACCTGCTCCCGCTCCTGTGGTAGTGGCCAAACCTGTGGCAGTAGCACCTGCTGCTCCTGTGAAAAAGGCTCCCACGGCTGACATGGTAGTCAAATCCAATGACAGCTTCACGGAATTCGACCTCTATATCGCCCATACCAACGATGTAAATGGTCAGATTGAAGGTGATATCGGATATGCGAAACTGGCCACTGGCGTCAATTTTGGCAGATCCCTCACCAACAAGACCCTGTTGCTCGACGCTGGAAACGCGACTTCTGGAAGCGCTCTGGCCGAGATGAACAAGGGAGAGACGGTTGGCGTGCTGTTCGACCTGCTCGGCTACGATGCCGTGGCGGTTGGAGCGAATGATTTCGCATATGGCAAGGACCGCTTGGTTGAAGCCGCGGGACTCGCCGCGAAGTATTCCAATGTCAAGGTTCTTTCCGCCAACGTGCTCAATGCCAAGGGCGAATGGATCTTCCAGCCCTACCAGCTGTACTATTACAACGATTTTGTGGTCGCGGTGACTGGACTTACCGCTCCTGCGAAGGCCGCCGGACTCACATTCCTCAGCGACGCCGTGCTGCAGAACGCCCAGTACGCGCTGGACTACATCCGTGGCAAAGCCGACTATGTGGTCGTCATGGGTAGCGTGGGCAGCATCAACGGTGTCTCCGCTGAATCCCTGGCCAAGGGTCTCAAGGGAATCGACCTGATCATCGACGGCAGAGCCGAAGGCATTCCTGCCGGTGGCAAGACGGTTGGGGACACCCTGATCGTGACGGCTGGCGCGAATATGAGCAGTGTCGGTATCGTTGAGCTGCATGTGAAGAACGACAAGGTCACCACCGAAACCGCTCTGCGCATCAACGCTTCCGATGTCAAGAATCCGAAGACCTCCGCATTGGCCAAGTGGGCTGGAGTCACCAGTGTTCCCGCCGACGCCAAGGTCCAGGCCTACATCGATTACCAGAAGGCTCTGCTGGCCAAGGCGACCAAGCCTGCGGCCCCGGCCCCTGCACCTGCTCCCGCTCCTGTGGTAGCTGCCAAACCAGCTGCTCCCGCACCCGCTCCGGCTCCCGCTCCTGTGGTAGTGGCCAAACCTGTGGCAGTAGCACCTGCTGTTGATGCAGATATCATCGTGAAATCCAATGATAATTCCAAGGATTTCAACCTCTATGTTGTCCATACCAATGACGTTCATGGAAGAATCGAGGAAGGCGATGGAGTTGGTTATGCCAAGCTCGCCACCTTGATCAAGATGGGTCGTTCGGTTACCGACAAAAATCTGTTGCTTGACGCTGGTGATGTAACCCATGGAACCACTCTTACCAATCTGTTCCAGGGTGAGACAGTTGGTGTGCTTCTTGATATGCTTGGGTACGATGCTGTCGCTCCTGGCAACCATGATTTCAACTACGGTAAAGATCGTTTGATCGAAGCCGCGAAACTGGCCAGCAAGTATTCCAGTATCAAGGTCCTTTCCGCCAACGTGCTAAATGCTAAAGGCGAGATGGTGTTCCAGCCCTACCAGCTCTACTCCTTTGACGGATTCGTGGTCGGTGTTATCGGAGCCACTACTCCCGATACCGCTACCAAGACCCATCCCAAGAATGTTGAAGGTCTCAGCTTCATGAGCGATGCTGTTGTCTATGGTGCCCAGGCACTGGTTGACAAAGTACGTGAACGCGCTGATTTCGTGATTGTTCTTGGCCATGTTGGTCTGGATTCGGATGGTTCCTCGGGAATCACCAGTGAGATGGTCTCGAAGAATATCAAAGGTATTGATCTATGGGTCGATGGACACAGCCACACTGTTATTGAGAACGGCATGAAGGTCGGTGATACCACTATCGTATCCGCCGGTGAATACATGAAGTATATCGGTGTTGTCGAAATCCATGTGAAGAATGACAAAGCCGTAAGCGTGTATCCGTTCCTGATTCCCGCTTCCGAGGTGAAGGATCCTTCCACTTCTGATCTGGCAAAATATGCTGGAATCAAAGAAGTGAAAGCCGATACCGAGGTACAGGCCTATGTCGACTACCAGAAGAAGGCTCTTGAGAAACTCACCAGCCAGGTTGTCGCCTATACTCCTGAAAATCTTGATGGCAAGCGTGAAAACGTGCGGACTAAACCCACAAATCTGGGCAATATGCTTGGTGCTGCGATGATTGAAGCCACTGGGGCTGAGGTTTCGTTCACCAACGGCGGTGGAATCCGTGCTTCCATCGATGCCGGCGAGATCACCCGTGGAGAGATCATCACTGTTCTGCCATTCGGCAATACCGTCAAGGTTGTTGAAGTTACCGGTCAGGATATTATCGATGCTCTTGAATGGGGCTATTCGCAGCTTCCGAAGACCAATGGTGGATTCCCGCAGACTGGCGGAATGAAGATCATCTACAGCAAGTTCTCCGATCCAGGCAACAGAATCAAACGTGTTCTGATTAATGGAAAGGTTCTTGATCCCAAGGCTACCTATACCTTGGCCACGAATGACTTCATGGCTGCTGGTGGTGATGGTTACACCATGTTCAACCGCAAGGTTGTTATGGAAGGCAAAGGTTTGGATGAAGTCCTCACCGACTACCTTGTGAACCACTTCAAGAAATAGCTGATTCCAGATGAATCCGGCCACCCCAAAAGGGTGGCCGTTTTATTGTATGGTCCATCTGAATGCCGGCAATGTAGCTTTTGTCTCATATTGTAATCAATATAATTGCAAATCACTTGCAAAATGAAATCAATACCGGTATATTCCCTGTATATCTTTTAGGAGTGTATATGAAACCATATATGCGTATTATCATGCTGGCTTTGGGTTTTGTCTGTATCACCATGCTTCTGCCCGCGATGGGACATAAAGAAACCACCACAGAATCTGAAAAACTTCAGGTTGCTGTCAGTATTCTTCCCCAAAAGTACTTTGTCGAGCGCATTGCCGGGAATCTGGTGGATACAGTGGTACTGGTTGGAGTAGGGCAGAGTCCCCATGACTATCAACCAACCCCGAATCAGATGGCTCAACTCGCAATGGCTAAAGTCTGGTTCCTATCCAATACCGATTTTGAGAACTCCCTGAAAGACAAGGTAGCCGCATTGTATCCTGGTTTACGGATCGTGGATGGAACCGAAGGAGTTGTCTTCCGTACACTGGAAGAACACCATCACGAAGGTGAACTGGCTGAAGAGAAGCTGGTTGAATCAGTGGAAGCTGAAGGTATTGAGATTGACCGCCATACATGGTTGGGGCGTCAACCCAGCAAGATTCTGGCTTCCCACATCAAGGATACCCTTGTTGGATTCATGCCTGGGCAGAAAGCCCTGCTGGAAGAAAACTATGGATCCCTGGTGGCCGATATCGATGCGGTGTTCAACGTACTTACCCAAAAACTGGCAATTCTGAAGGGCAGAACGGTATTTGTCTATCATCCTTCCTTTGGATATTTCCTAGATGAATTTAGCATCAATCAGGAATCAGTGGAAACAGGGGGGAAGGAACCTACCGCAAAAGCATTGAGCCTTTTAATTGAGGAAGCCCGTGCGGATCATGCCGCTGCGATATTTGTCCAAGCTCAGTTCTCAACCAGTGCGGCTAAAACCGTGGCTGATGCGGTGGGTGCCCAGGTAGTGGCTTTGGATCCGCTCGCTTCCGATTGGCTGGAAAACATACAGGCTATGGGTGAAGCTTTATTGAATTCAGTGGAAACCCAAAAGTAGGAGTATGAAGAATGCAACCCAGACAAAAAATCGCCCTGCGTTTTGACCACGTGGCGTTTTCCTATGGACAATTCCCGGTGCTTGAAGAAGTGACCTTCCATATCCATGTAGGGGAATTCATTGCGCTGGTGGGTCCCAATGGGTCCGGAAAAACCACCTTGCTTCGGTTGATTCTTGGGCTTGAGCAACCACAGAAAGGGACTGTTTCGCTTTTTGACCAACATCCCAGAGAGTCCCGCAATCTCATTGGATATATACCACAGCACGCCATTTACGATCCCACTTTTCCCATATCGGTGAGCGAGGTGGTACAGATGGGGAGGATGCATGCATTCTCACGTAAGAAAACCGTCTCTGACAATCTGGCGGTGCACAAAGCCATGGAACAGGTTGAGATCATCGATCTTGCCAACCGTCCATACGCCGCTCTTTCGGGAGGGCAGCGGAGAAGAGTCCTGGTAGCCCGCGCGCTGGCCACAGAGCCGGGTTTGTTGATTCTGGATGAACCTACCGCGAATATGGATGTGGAAAGTGAATCCCGTCTATTCAAGACCTTGGGTAATCTCAAAGGGACTACGACTGTATTGATCGTCACCCATGATATGGGATTTGTCTCCTCTCTCACTGACCGGGTTCTCTGTATCGGTGACCATTGTCCCACTGGTGAAGGACGCACTGTAATCCAGCATCTGATGGGACCCGCCGGCAATGCGCCACCCGATCTGTATGGAGGCGAAGCTCTGGAAGTTCTTCATGACACGGAAATTCCTGGTGATAGCTGTACCATGGAACAGACTTTGGTTCATCTTGAAAAACTTCAAAATCCTGCAAGGAGATCATCCAATGAATAATCCAGGTGGTTTTCTGTCAGCTTTGATAAATCCTGCTTTTCCCTTTCTGAGGAATGCCCTGATGGCTGGCCTGCTCTCATCCATCTTGTTCGGAGTATTGGGAGCAGTGGTTACCGTCAAGCGGATAGCCGGTCTGGCGGGAGCAATATCACATGCTGTTCTGGGTGGCATTGGTATCGCTTTGTACCTTTCGGCCACAGGGAAAATACCCAATCTTCCACCTATGGTGGGTGCCGTGGTATTTGCCATCCTATCCGCCGTGATCATCGGTATGGTATCGCTCAAAGCCAAACAGCGGGAGGATACAGTAATCCAAGCCATCTGGGCTATCGGGATGAGCATCGGTGTGCTTTTCATGGCCAAGACACCGGGATATACCGATCCCTCCAGCTATCTTTTCGGAAATATCCTGTTGATCACCAATCAGGATCTCTTGCTGTTGACGGTGTTGGATGTAGTGGTGGTGTTTCTTGCCTGGCGGTTCTATCCCCAGTTGGAGGCTTCTTCTTTCGATGAGGAATTCGCCCAGGTACGGGGAGTCTATACCCAGACTGTGTTCATGGTGATACTCAGTATCACAGCCATAGCAGTAGTGTTGTTGCAGACTTTTGTGGGGATTGTGATGGTGATCGCCATGTTGACCCTGCCGGCAGGAACAGCTGGGTACCGCTCACGCAATCTAGCCGGGATGATGGTTCTTGGTTGGATTTTCTCCAGTGTATTCTCGGTAGGTGGACTGGCAGTGGGTTGGGTACTGGATATTCCTGTGGGAGCCACCGTGGTGGTCCTGGCGGGCGCAGTGTTCCTCACCGTGACGTTGATCCAGATGATCAAGAGAAAACAGAACAGGAGACGATCATGACCAAAACACGTCAGACTACCTTGGATATCCTCAGAAATGCTAAGGAACCGCTTTCGGCTTCGGCGATATTCCAATTGATTGATGATAGATGCGATCCCGTGACAGTGTACCGGACATTGCATTATCTTGAAGAGCAGGGACTTGCCGATTCCTTTATCCTGCACTGCGATGAACATGGCACAGAGCGTTACTATACCGCCTGTGGGGATTGTGAGGGAAAGCACGGTCTGCATCACCATTGGTTCCATTGTGAAAAGTGTCATTGTTTCATCGATCTAGGAAACTGCAAGCTGGATTCCTTGGTTGCTTCATATGAGCACGATCTTGGCCTGGTTGTCAGCAGCCATACTCTCTACCTGACAGGTCTCTGCAACAATTGCCGTGATTCCCGCTAGCTGTTCCCATCACACTGCGGATGTTCTGCCGGTCGCACCGTTTATTTTATGGTGTAATTCAATTATCATGGACCTGTCGATGCATGCATGTAAAAATGAGGTGTCCATATGAAAGTGTTCGCGCATAGGGGTTTTAGCGGAAAATATCCAGAGAATACCATTCTTGCCTTTCAGAAAGCCATTGATACCGGCTGTTATGGCATAGAACTTGATATCCATGTCACAAAAGACGGGCAACTGGCAGTGATCCATGATGAGACGGTGAACCGTACCACTACACAGACTGGCTTGGTATGCGACTACACCATGCAGGAGTTGCAGGGTTTCCATGCAGGTGCCAAATTCGGCGATACCTTTGGATTCACTCCGATTCCCAGTCTGGAAGAATATTTCACATTGGTGGAAAAACACGATACCGTCACAAATATCGAGCTGAAAACCAACCGGCGGTATTACAGCCGGATAGAGGAAATGCTAGTGGAAAAGGTCAAGAAGCACCACCTAGACGACAAGGTGCTGTTCTCTTCTTTCAATCATCTATCGATCATCCGGGCTAAACAGCTGGCTCCCCATATTTACTGTGGCTTCCTGGTTGACCACGCAGTCGCCAACATCGGCGAGTTGGCCAACCTGTTCAATGTGGAATGCTATCATCCCGATTATAAAATGCTGGACGATGGAATCGTCCGCAATTGCCAAGAGCACCATGTGCTGATCAATACATGGACATTCAATGATATGGCCTTAATGCCCCAGATGAAAGCCTGGCAGGTGAATGCGGTTATCTCCAATTATCCCGATGATTGTCTGAAAGCGTTGGCTTAATAGAAGAGGGGGTTTCCTAATTATCCTGAATAGGTTTAAAAAAAGCTAAGTCTTTAATTTGAAGACTTAGCTCTACTAGACTCCCTCGGACGGAGAACAATTTTATAATTCGGAGAAATTGTCTCTGTATAGTACCTTGGAGCTTGACTTTTTATTTACAGGTTTACAATCAAGCGCTTCGTCGTGCGATAGTAAAGAAAAATGACCAAACCTGCGGAAAGCACATCAGCGACAGGTTGCGCAAGTGCAAGCCCATTAGCGAAAAACAAGCTGTTCAGTACGAACAACGCGGGAATATATATGAACCCCTGACGGCTCAGGTTGATGATTAACGCTTCCTTTGCCGCACCCATCGCCTGCAGTGCGCTGCTCAAAACAAAGAACAATCCAGACAGAAAGCTGGTACTCAATAAAATACACCCGAGTGTAACGGCATAATCATGGGCTGATTGATTGTAAAGGAATGCATTGATGATCTGATCGATGAACAGATAAGCTAATCCTGTCAACACCAGACTGATTGCCAGCGATGTTATTACGGAAAACTTCAATACATGCTTAAAACGTTCCCACAAATTTGCGCCAACACAAAATCCGAGCAAGGGTTGAATGCCCTGCCCAAAGCCGATGCTGACCATTCCAGTAACAATGGTTACCTTCATGGCGACTCCAATACCGGCAACCGCCATATCGCCGTAGGTAGACATCAAACTGTTGACAATGATATTTGAAAAACTCATGAGAAATGAACCCAATGAGGCAGGAATGCCAATAGCCAATACGCCGGTGGCAACGTGGTGTTTCAGGGTAAAGTGCTTGACATGGATGCTTAACGCAGATTTCCCCCTTAAGAAATAGACAATATAATATCCTGCGCCAATAATGTTACCAATCACTGTAGCCAGCGCAGCACCAGCAATGCCCCAGCCAAACAGCAGTATTAGGATTGGATCCAGCACAACATTGAGAAGATTGCCGATCAATAGACCCATCATCGCTTTTTGTGACTGACCTTCTGCTCTGATAAGATTGGAGAAACAGGTAGAAACGACCGCAAAGGGCCCAGCAAGACAAATGATAGATAAATAGGTTTTGGCTGGCTCCCATGTGTCGGAACTGGCTCCGATCCACGAAAGAGTAGCATCCATGAAAACCCATATACATAATGATAAAAGAAGTCCCACTCCGACGCTACACCACATACAAAAGGAGCTGACCTTTTTAGCGTAATCGTACCGGCCTTCACCCATAGCGCGTGAAATAACGGACGTACCGCCAATGCCAAAGACCGTACCAAGACCCATGAAAATCAGAAATACGGGCGTCGCCAACGAAACTGCCGCAACCAGCAATGCGTTGTGTGTCTGACCGATGAAAAAAGTATCTGCTAGATTATAGATTAATACCATGAGTATCGAGATAATCGCAGGGATGGTGTTGATCATCACAGCTCTAGATACCGGTGCATTCTTAAATACGTCAAGTCTATCTTTTTCGATCATGGTTTATCATTCCTTCTTAATGTTCGAATAAAATCTTCGCTGAATATCAGGAGGCTTCAATCTGACTGTTATACAGCTTTGCGCAGCCTATTAATTTTCCGAAGCTCCTCGTTGTTATGATTGCGCCAACCACGCACACAGACACATACCAGAAGTCGCCGACAAAGATCATCATCAGACCCGATCGAGACTGTGCCATTAGATCGTTGGCGAAAAGATTGTTGTTCATCCAATGATTTTTTTGCGCTTTGGTGAGTAAAGGTACTCTTTCGCGGTGGAGTGTTATTAGTCTGCTTGGTTCTTGTTTGATTATGAATTGTGGATCATAGCAAATCAACCGTATGAAGTAGAGTTTGCATTGCGTTACACAATGCGACTTTATCCGCTCCGTTCAAATTTGACATTCTTTGATTGATATACTTCACAAATTCCTGATGCATTTGCTGTGCCATTTCCTCGCCATTTTGCGTGAGCACAAGGCAAATCTCTCGTCGATCTTCCTTTGATGCTTCACGCAAGATCAGGCCTTTTTCCTCCAGCAGATCCGCAATTGTAGTGAACGAGCCTTTTAACAGCCCAACGTGCTTACTATATTCACTCATGGGTTTGCCTGGTGACGTGAAGATATGAATCAGCGTTTTTACCTCCGATGGGTTGAGCTTAAGAGGGATTGCTGGCTCGAATTCTCTGAAAATTGTATCGAATAACAGCGGAAGTTGTATAAATAGATCGGCCAGCATTTTTTCGGTTTGATTCATGGTCATATCCTCTCTTGACTATTTTTTTGATTGACTCGCCTAAGTAATTAGAAAAGCAACTGTCAGAAATCTAACATTATGTTTGCGTTTCGTCAACTATTTTTTAATGTGTTTACACTCTTTTTTACTATTTACGAATTTACTGAGCTAATTTCAAAATACTGAAATCCACACTGTTCAAGGTCCGGGAAAAGGAAGTCGAGGCCACATTGAAAGAGTCAGCCATAGTTTAGAAATGGGAATTTAGGTTATTTTATCGTGGAATTCAATAATCCTGATCAAGACAAAAAAAAGCTAAGTCATTGAATTGAAGACTTAGCTCTACTAGACTCCCCCGGACGGGGAAAAAATTTTTTATTTTTCTTAAATATTGAGAACTCAATCCTTAGTACATGATTTTCATACTTCATTCTTGTACTCTTCGAGGGCGGTTGTGTACATTTAGTGAACACTATGACGATTTATCTAATTGACTAGTTCTCTTTATAAAGCGAGGAATCTCCCCGATAAATATGTTAAGTTAATATTGTCGGGTTATCAAGAACTTTATTTGCATCATCATTACTTGGAGTTTGATTTGTAAAAAATCTTTTATGTAGAGCTTCCCCCATTTTCATATATTGACTAGATTTGTAGTCTTTAAATTTAAAATCATACACATCCTTAAAAATTTCCTTATATTTATCAAAATTATATACGTGTTTCTCGTTTCTAATTAGAAGTCGCAAGGAATTAAACATCCCAATGACTGAAGAAACAGATAAAATCCCATCAGGAAAATTCTTACTTAATCTCCACAATGTATATTCCTTAGTAGAGAGGTTGATTTCATATCCCGAGAGAATATTATTAATTGTTTTTGCAGCAAACTTAATATATAAATCGAGCAATGCGCTAGTTTCAGTATCTTTAGTTCCTTCTATCTTATTTTTTTCAGGATGATCCCAAACAGTGAATATGCTATCACTACTATCAAGTCTTGTTAGAGGCTTTAAACCATAACTTACGATTGTAGTTGTTTTTATTGAATTATAGTCATACCAATAATTCTCAAGTAATCCTGATAGTGGACCATCTGATTTTAAAATATTTAGAACTCGCTTAGCAATAGCAATGGGTGAGTATGGATGAATAATTAATTCAATCTCTTGTTTAAGAAGTCCTTCCGCACTAGTCTGATTTGAGTTTATCTCCATAAAAAGATCAGCCTCGAATTTTATTCTTTGATCATCATTCCAAGTTATAGGGGATAGTATTGTAGTGATTAATAAATTATGAGCTCTTCTAAATTTAGCAATTTTAGGCTCATATATATCACTGCCTTCATAATATGAATAGGTTCTGTGTTGTCCATCAATGATCCCAATAATATTTGGTTTGTCTGGAATTTGTACTTTAACTGGAAGATTATTTTGATTTCCTTCTTCATATTCACCATTTGGTTTTAATTTTATCTCATTGTCATCTTTATCAAGTAAACTAATATCCTTTGTCGAAATTGTGGTAATAATATTGTTGACAAAAACCCTTTCTTTTTCAGATAAATATTTCCTCATACTATTAATTTTTTTTGTGACTAGCATTCTTTGGTAATGGCCAATATTCTCGCAATTTTTCCATCCATCTCTTCGAAGTACATAAGCTCTCTTTAATAAAGATTGAGCATCAATATAGAATGAAATAATTTTTTGTCCTCTTGAAAATAAACTACGATCTTCTGGTAATATTTGTGCTTCATAACTGCTACTACTATATGATGCTGCTTTAAAAATATTATCACCAAATTGTTTGGACTCAATTGATAAAAAATCTAAAAAATCAAATATTGCAGTTTTTTTAATAACATTTACTAATGACTCAAAATATTTAACAACTGGAAAGTCAAAATATTTAATGCCATCAACCATTATTTTTTTATATTCATCTTCAACCTTATATCTAGAACAGTATAATATTGAAAGTTGAAACTGAGTGACTTGAAATTTACAATCAATACTTTTAACTAATTCTGAAAGTTCAGGAAAAGTATTTTCAGTTGTTAAAAATGTTAAAAAATCCCTTTTATTTTTTATAATTCTATCATAAATAAAATTTTTATTTTTCAAATGAGCTTCTGGATCTTTTCTACTAGTATATTCTGTAAAGATAATTAAATTTTCTAAAATAAAAATATCATCCAATTCTGTTTGTCTTTCTTTATAGAAAAAGTTTTTATCTGAAACATCTTTGATTCTCTTAAATCCCATCGAAAGAAGAATATGTTGAACTAATTTGATATAGTCTTTTTTCTCTTTATCTTTTTTTTGGTCAGGAGTCAATACACGCTTTTTATTCCTTTTGATTTTTTTGGTCATTTGTTATCCTTTAATTATAATCATTTTCATTGATCATCATTTTAATAGGAGAAATTACCGCACATCGTTTATCTAAATCTTCATAATTTACCTCTCCAAAAGTTGAATGAGAATTTGTAGAGGTATAGCCAAACATTTCTTTTCCAGACATAAAATCTTTATTTATTGGTTCGTGAAAGAAAATTGACGGTTTGATGCCAAATTTCGATAATGGAGGTCTTTTTACGACTTGGTCGATGATTGGTTTTAATATTGTTTCATTATGATCGCAACAAACTATAAAATTTGCATCAATGATTTTATTGGATTCTTCAATCTTTCTTACGAATTCAGTAAAAATTATAATGTTACTAATGTCTATGGATTTTTTAATATAATTTCTTAATAGTCTGGCATATTTTAAACATCTCAATTCCATTATTGTGATCTCAAATTGAGACTGATCATCATTTTCACACAACAAATTATATTTTTTTCTTTCAACAGTAAATGAGTTATTAATATAATCCTCAAACATATCAATGTAAGATTTATTTAACTCGAACCCAACATAATTACGTTTCATAAAACATGCTTGTGCTGGAACAGAGCCACTTCCAGAAAATGGATCCAACACTAAATCACCTTCATCTGTTGTTAGTTGAATCATGTTCCCCACCATCTCAATTGGAAGAGGACAAAAATGTCGTATATATTTATTTCCCCACGATCCTTGAGTTGGGATTGGATATTCCCAGACTTCATCTATAGCTTTACCTTTAGGATTATATCTTTCAGGATATTTAACCCACCATCTTTTTAAATGGGATGTATCGTACGCTCGTACCCGGTCAATATTGTATTTGAAATTATCTGTCTTGGAAAAAAAAAGGATGTATTCAAACTTTCTTTGTACAAAACCCTTTGTAGACCAAGGAACGGTTTTATCTTTTTTCCAAATGATGATATCTTTTAATTTCCATCCTATACCTATTAATTTTGATACCAGATCAAAGGGGAGAGGTACAACGCTTTTCTCTTTTTTAAAAGTATCTATTACAATCCACAGGGATCCATCTTCCTTTGTAATATTATAAATATTTTGGAAAACTAATTTCAGGTCCTCAAGGTATTCTTCATATTCTTGACCAAAACCGATTTGGTTTTCACTTCCATAATCTTTCATATCAAAATACGGAGGAGATGTAATGGTTGTATTGACCACTTCTCCACAGTTTAACACTTCAGAAATGCTTCTCGAATCTGCGTTGTATATATGGTTAATTGTCATTTTATTTCCTAAAATGTTGTACACCTTTATTGTTGAGAAAGATACATCCCAATTATAAGCCAAGAAAGTTATAGTAATAGGTTATTATTTTCTGTTGGACAGGTCCTCAATATCTAGCCTCACATGGAATTTACAGTTTTATTTCTCCCGGTTTTTCAAGTGATAAAATATTAGCTAAATTATCTTTAATATCAATGCCAAAACCAACGGATATTTGATTTATCATTGTTGCGAAGGCTCCTCTCATACTACATAGAGCATAGATAAATCTCCATCCTGAAGAACCTACACCTCCTCCCACCTCGCCCCATGACCACCTCTTACACCCATGCAGGGTGGGAAGCGTTTTCCCTTCTCAAGCCAGATTGCTCTGTATCTATGTATTGAACACGAATAGCAGCCGGTTTTCCTGCAGATGGATCCAGTAGTGGTTTTCTCTTGTGGCCTATCCTGTCGAGTCTCCTGCCTGCATTCCAGATCCATTCCGCTTCCTCTTGGATATGTGTATTGTGCAATCGAAACATCACGAAGTCAACAAAAAAGGCTTGAAATATGCGAGAATACCATTATTTTATAAGACGTATATCCGGGAACTGTAGGATCACGCAAGGACTTTACTTGACTCCTCTCTTGGGGGAACACCCAGGATGAGTTGCACGGCATCGATCTGTCGCTGATCGGCCTTTGCCAGTGCATGGGCGATACTCATGAGGGTTTTGCTCTCGGTGAAGGTGGTCATGATCCTCGGTGCAGGTTTGGGATCCGCACCGGTGACGAGGAAATCAATTGAGACGTTGAATACTCTAGAAAAAGAAGCGATCACCTCAATGCTGGGGGTGATTCTTCTTGTTCGCTGTTGGGTGATTGTCCTGTAGACAAGATCAGGATCCAACTCACAGAGTTTTAGGATAGTACGTCCACTTTTATCCTTGAGTTCGTCAAAACGAGCCCAGAATTTCTCAGCATCAATTTTCATGGTAACAGTATACGTAACGTGTCTACATTTGTCGATAAAAAAAGATGTATTTATCTTGACATTACTCCAATCGTAGACAATAATGACTGCATGGAACAGTCAAGGTATACAACGGTAGACAAGAAACAGATATGGGTATCGCCATTCTCAACTGAGGATCGCAAAGAAATATCAAGTGCTTGTCAGATATTAGGACTCAGGAAGACCGAGTTCTATCGCCGGGCGATTGTCGAGAAAGCCCAGTCAGTCCTTTCATCATTAAAACAAGAGGCGTCTTCTCCCCGTGATCAGTCACAGGGGGAGGGCGCCTCTTTTACGTCTAAGGAGTAGAGATATGAGATACGTAGAATTAATGGCTCAAAGATACGCAGGGCTGAACGAGGCTATCAAACCTTGTGGATTCCAGATTTACGCTGGAGATGCTCTGATTCCGAGTGCCGGAGAAAATCTAGACTTCCTGATGAATACAACGAACGAAGGAGGATCTGTCTACAAAGGAATCATCGATGCTTTCACTTCCATAGGATTGCAGGTTAACGATATCAGGATTGTATTCCGGTATGCGGAACCTGGAAGACCTAATGTTCAGATATCTTGCTCTCCACTATCCCAAGCAATTTCCGGCACTCAGGATTTGAACAGAAGAGAAGAGTCCCTGTAATGGCGATGTCATTGATTGTTGTGGGAACTTGTTCCTCTGGGAACAGTTCGAATTTCAGGGGTTTCTTACAGAACGGGCATGTCATTGGTGTATGCACCGCATCATCAAAGCACGGCATCCCACTCATATTACTAGGCATTTCTGCCTCCTTCGCCTTGTGGCTGATAGATGTTGAGAGATCAATCATACCACAGGTGGAGGAGGGGTCCATAGAAAAATCAAGGGAGGAGAAAAGGTGAGTGTTGAAATCGCAACCAAAGAGGATTTTCAGCAACTTAGAAAGGAATTAGGCGAAGTGAGAGCGCTGATCCAGCTTTATGCCGATAGCAACTGTCTTCCCAAGATAGTTCGGGTGAAGGATGTGGCAAAAATGGAAAACGTCTCTTCTCGGCAACTATACCAAACAGAAGCCTATCTTCTTCCAAGATTTGGACAGTCTGCTTTTCCGGCAGGATCCATCCGATGGCCTCTTGAAGAATACCTATCCTGGCGATCTATCGATCCTAAAAAAAGAATTGAGATGTGGCATGAGCATCTAGAAGCGGAGAGAAAGCGTTTTGTCGCGGAATCTAAATCCAAACGGTAAAGAGATGAACAAAGCCGACAGGTGGATCCATCCATCTGTGTGGGTGCAATTCCCACTTCATTTAAAACGTCGGCCCGTATGGGTGGCGTAAAAAAAAGGTCTGAAATAGTAAGCGAGTCTGGCAGGGGCGCATCAACCCCCATTGACCGGTGGGCTACCGGGAGACCAGCGAAAAAGCCGGGGATCTGTGGCCACGACAGCACTCGTGGTGAATCGGGACTGTGGCGGAATTGGTAGTCGCGTGACTGGACAACCACCAGAGTGCAGGTTCGATTCCTGCCAGTCCCAATCAGCCAAAGGGCAAAGGATAATGTATGGAAAAAATCAAGAATGCGCTGTTCACGAGCAAGTATACAGAGGTTTCCGGAGACGATTTCGATTTCAATGCATACAACACGTTTACCGTACAGCCTGTGGAGATCCCAACCACAGAGGTTGCCTTTACGCAAGTTGTGAAGTTCCAGAAGGGTCCCATCAAAGAATGTGGCGTGAACGGTGTTGCCAATGAGGACCTATTGCTCATGGTGATCACCCGACTCCAGCAGTTCCAGAACAGTCCTTACGCCTGTCGTGAGAATGCCCTTGCTCTCACCAAACTCGAGGAGGCTGTGATGTGGCTGCGGAAGCGGACTCTTGATAGAGAGGCCAGGAACGTGGAAGGCACACACCTGGTTTGACTGATTCCAGGTGTTACCAAGTAAACGAGAAGAAGGAGAACAGGCATGACGAACAATTTCCAAAGGTTGCTGATGTTTTTGAATTGGAGCAGGGGCCAGGTACCGACGAAAGCCTCTGCACCGAGGATCCGCGGGGTGAGTTAGAAGAAGGCCCTGGCAAACAGGATCTACTCTCAGAGCTCCTATTACTTCCACATCCCAAAACAGGATCGCCGGGGCTTGGGTGTTTCCCAGATCCAGGCACTCAGGGAACAGCGGTTTAGCGAATATCTGCGTGGAAACACGTGATTCTCTCGGGACCGTGGTGCAATGGCTAGCACGTCCAGATCGGTAGTCAAAGAGATCTGGAAGAACATGCGTTCGATTCGGTTTCGGTCCCATACCCGTAAAACGGAAAACAATTTCAAGGAGGTCACCATGAAGAGTGACGAGTTGGCGAAGAGCATGCTGGCAGATTTTGCTGGACAGGCTATGGGCGTCATCCTGCAGGCTAAGCAGGAGATGTCCGACAGGGAGCTGGAGATCCGCGATGAGCTCAATGAGGCCCGCATGCGCATTGAGGATCTTGAGGAGGAAAAAGAGAAACTAACTGGGGACTTCGAAGCGAAAGCTTATGAGGTCTGTAGTTTGGAATCCCAGTTGAGGGAAGCGATTAAGAGCCGGGATGAATACTACCAATGGTGGATCGGATCTTTGCCAGGACCGGGACTCCCCAAGATGTCGCTCCAGAAAAAAAACAAGCCGGATGATGACGCATCCGACTCGGTGGGTGGTGAGGTGTCCAAATGATCATAGAGAACACAGGAGACATCAAGACAACGGACAACCTCGTCATGATTGTATACGGGAAAGGCGGAGTTGGCAAGACTACTTTCGCGGCATCTTCTCCGTCTCCGCTGATCCTTGATTTTGAGAATGGGACCAAATACCTGGGGGAGCGGGGATTCCAGTGCGATGTCGTACGCATGGCGCACTGGCTGACAGGAGCCGACAAGACTGATCTTAGGCAGATGCTGAAGACCCATGAGACCATCGTGCTAGATCCACTGGGGGAGGCGATGGAGAAGCTCATCGACTCGGATGAGATCAAAGGTGCCAAGTTCCGCACCTCCGATGGAGGCCTCACCATGGCAGGTTGGGGCGAAGTCAAAAAGCAGATGCGCTCCTTCATCAAATTCCTCCGGGATACTGGAAAGAACGTCATCATCGTCTCCCATGTGGCTGAGATCGCCACGGATCAGGGACTGGAACACCGCATCCAGGTGGCGACAAAACTCTCCGATGAGATCCCCAACATGGTGGATGTCATCAGCTATCTGGGAATCCAAAAAAGGGACAACGGGATCTCCCGGATATTGTACACCCCAACCCAGGGGGGATCCTTCGATTCCAAAGACCGCACCGGACGCATACCCCCGACCGTGGAGATCGGAGAGACCACAGGCTGGGCTGATCTCATGTCCTCCATGGCTCCCCTGACACTGAAGGACAGTCCTGTGACACAGAGCAATCTGTCCACAGGAGAACCCGAGAGACAACCTGATCTTGTGCCGACTGGGGATGTCCAAGATGGAAACGAACCAATGACCTCCACCCAGAAAGCAAGACTGATTGAGCTGTCCACCCAGATGACCGGCTATGCGAGCCAGTACCTGGTCAAATCTGCCGAGGCCAACCTTACATGGGCTCAGGCGCAGAACGTCATCGAGAGGGCCGAAGCCTCTCTCAAGGGAGCGCGATAATGGCATATTCATTCAATGGGGTGGAATACCCCTCCGTCACCACGATAACCTCCATCCTCGACAAACCCGCCCTGCTTGGATGGGCGGCGAACTGCGCCGTTGACTTCATCAAGGAGCACATGGATGAGGTGAAGGATCCGTGCGATGTCCACCGCGGGGAGGACATCCTTGAACAGGCACGCAAAGCCTATGCGGTGAAGAAGGTCGAGGCAGCTGGGTTCGGGACCCAGTGCCACAAGGCAATCGAGGCCTATATCACCGGCAAACCCTATGAGCACATCCTGGTATCGGACCAGGCGCGGACAGGCTTCCTTGCCTTCCGATCCTGGGAGGACAAGAACCATGTCGAATGGGTAAAAACAGAATGTGAAGTTGTATCCGTGCTTCACGGCTATGCCGGGCGTTTCGATGCCATCGCAAGGATCAACGGGCATTTATACCTGATCGATTTCAAGACCTCCAAGGATATCTACGATGAGATGCGGTGGCAGGTCTGCGCCTACCGCCAGGCTTACAACGAGGCACTTGAGGAAGGCCAGGAACGCATAGAGAACCTTGCGATCCTGCACCTGAACAAGGAGACGGGAGAACCGACATTCAAACCTGTCGAGAAGGATATCGATCGGATGACCAACCTCTTCAATTTCCTGGTGGTGGTCTATTACTGGCTGAGCGACCGGCGTCTTAAGAACAACCCGTTCGTCGCCATGGCGAAGAATGTGTCCACTGTGGCACAGCCATTCTGAGGAGTGAACAAATGGAAGAATTGAAGAATGAACTTGTACCGTTGATAGATGTGGTGGACGGGAAGATCCAGGACAACCTTGATACCCTGGAGTTCAAGGTCATGGCTATCGCGGAGAGCTTCAAGGGAATCGTGCTCACGGATATCCCACAGGGGAAGAAGATCCGGGCGGATCTGCGCACGCTCCAGACCGTGCTCAACGATGAGAAGATCAAGGCCAAGAAGAAAGTCCTGATGCCGTATGAGGCGTTGGAGGCGAAGGTCAAATCCTTCCTTGCGATACTGGAGAAACCAATCCAGGAAATCGATTCACAGATCAAGGAAGCCGAGGCAAAGGTGAAGGATGACCGCAAAAAGCTGATCAAAGCCATGCTTGAATCAGAAGCCTCTGCTCTCTCTGAAAGCGGGAAGGATTTCCTATTCTCGGCTCCATGGCATATGAGTGACAAATGGGTGGCCGAATCGTACTGGACCGCCACGGGGAACGCCACGAAGGCCCTGAAGGAAGAACTGGCCAAGGTGGTGCAGAACTGCGCCAACTCGGTGGCGACCATACAGAATGTCGCCGGAGAATATGTCGACCAGGTGCTTGAGGATTTCAGGATCAACGGTGATCTGGGAGCTGCGTTGGAGAAACTCAACGGCCTGAAGGTAGCCAAGGCCAGGGCTGAGAAGATGCGCTTGGAGCGGGAGCAGAGAGAAACCCCGGTACAACCGAGCGCACCGGTGATCCCAGCGATCCCTACTTCACTGGGCAATATGGTCAGGTCTGTGGCTCCCAGCAGTATCCCAAGTGTGGCGCACACCATTATGGTTCCTCCCAAGGATGACAATCCGGTAAGGACCTTCACCCTGGTGTTCCTCATGACCGAGCAAGCCTTCCAGGGAGTCCGGTCCGTGCTGGATTTTGCGGGGATTGAGTATGAGGAGCTGCCATTTTGAAGACAACCTGGACCTGCTCGCGGGAATCAATAGCGCTGATCCCTCCCCGGACATCAAAAGAAGAGCTCAAGGAAATCTATGCGCTCTCAGATAAAAAGTTCGGGGGACATGTGACCATCACTATCGAGACCCCTCGCAAGCCCAGGACCACCGGGGAAAATTCACAGTCCCACCACCTGAATGGACACATCCAGCAGCTCGCAGTCGATACCGGCATGCCGTTCGATTCAATCAAGCTGGAGGTGAAATACCTGGCGGTGGGGATGGGATACCCGATGCTCTACAAACCTGATGGCGCGGTCCAGACCGATATCTGGGGCCGTGTCATGGGGATATCGGAAGCTGACTCTTCCACACAAGAGTGCGCGATCCTCATTGAGGCAACGCATCAATTGGCTTCCGAACTCGGAATGATATTGAAAGAGGAATAATCATGGAAGAAGAAAAACAAATCGACATCACCCTTGTGCGTTACGACAACAACCTGCGTATCGGCTACGAGGCCGATGAAGGATCCTTCCGTATCGAGACGGAGGACCGGCCCCATCCGGATCTGACCAAGGCACTCGCCGATCTGGTGTTGATCTTCATCACCCGGATGCAACTGGAGAGCGTGAGCGAGCGGATCCATGTCATCGGACTCGAATCGGGAAAAGATGATGTGGGCAGATGGTACCGCATCAGCGGAGTCTACACCGCAAACCTGGTGGCCCACAAGCTGGTCTGTCCGAAGCTCAGATATCCCGGGTCGGAATTCTGGGAAGACATCGAGGATCCCTCCCAGTATCCGGGCAAGCTCACCGATCAGGAGAATGAATCCATCGAGGGATGCATCGCGGAAGCCAGGGCTTTCGTGGTCGATGGCAAGAGGGCCCAGCTGAGATTGGACATTGACGGTGGTACCGATGGGAAGAGCGATGCTGACGGTGAGGACGTTGTCGATCCCCTGCAGGGCTGGGAGGATCAACTATGAAGATAGTGATCATGGGAGAACCGGTAGCTCAGGGAAGGCCACGCTTTTCCACCGCCAGTGGATTTGTAAGGGCCTATGATCCTGCAAAGTCCAAGGACTACAAACAATATGTGAGGCTTGCCGCTTCCCAGCAGATGGAGGGGAACTCCCCGATGGAGGGCGCGCTGTCGCTCTCCATCGTGGTATACCGGGGGCTTCCCGCCTCCTGGTCGAAAATCCGGACAGGTGAGGCCCTCAGGGGTGCTCTGAGACCCACGACACGGCCGGATCTGGACAACTATGTCAAGGGGATCAAGGACGCGCTGAAGGGTGTGGTATGGGCTGATGACAGCCAGGTGGTGAGCTATCGAGAGCCATTCGGCAAATGGTACTCAACCAAACCACGGATCGTGATTGAAGTACGGCCAGTGGAGGGAGAACAGCTGGCATTGATTGGAGGAAACCATGAATGACATGAACGTGACGGTACTTACCGGTCGGCTTACCAAGGATGCCGAATTGAAATACACAAACAATGGGACCGCGGTGAGCAATTTCTCCATCGCGGTGAATGAATCGGCAAAGCAGCAGGATGGATCCTACGCTGACAAGGCCTGTTTCTTCGACATCCAGTTCTGGGGGAAGAGTGCCGAGAGTCTGCAGCAGTATCTCACCAAAGGCCGACAGATCACTATCCAGGGCCGCCTGAAGCAGGACACCTGGCAGGACCAGCAATCCGGACAGAATCGGAGCAAGGTGGTGATAACCGCTTTCCAGATCCAGCTGCTGTCCGAACCGAACTCCAGGAGAATGGAACCCCAGGAAGGCAATCCAAATCCGAATCCGAACCAGAACCAGAACTACCGGAACCCACCGCCGAGTCAAGTCCAGCGGAGACCTGAGCCTCAGCAGACACAGTTTACCAGTGCTTTTGGGCCTCCTCCACAGCGGAATGGAGCGTTCGATCCAGCACTGGGACCAAGAGGAGCGGATTTTCCGGGACCTGAGTCTTTCAACGATGATATTCCGTTCTGAGGTGGACCATGTCGGATAGAGAGAAAGCGATATCCGCCTTCTGCAAGCTGAGACGCTTGCAGGAGGCGTCCAATCTGGGGTATGTGCGGTGCGTCACCTGTGGCCGTGTCATGCGGTGGACACAGTGCGATGGTGGCCACATGGTTCCCAGACGGTTTCGGGGGACCGAGGTGGAGCATGACAATGTCTGGCCACAGTGCGTGGTCTGCAACCGCTTCGGGAACATCAGCCAGGAAGAGTATGAGAGAACCCTGGTGGGGCTGATTGGCCAGGATCGTGTCGCTGCCGTGCTGGCCAGGAAAGATATGTATGAGCGAAAGGACTACAGTCTTCTGAAAAAGCAGTACGAGGCCAGTATCCGTTCGATACGCAAGGAGAAGGGACTATGAGCTACACCATAACGCAGGCGGTGATCGACATGCTCACCGAGTGGCCGGTCGGTGAGATCCGCAACGCCAAAGAGATCCGTGGAATTACGTACAAGCATCTGCTGGATCACGGGATAGAGGAAGTCCCACTTGATGATGTTGTGCTGAGGCGGCAGAGGGAGAGGAAGCTTTCCTTCGGCATTGTGTCCCGATCCGGATCCAGCAAGTATCTGAAGGTTGGCAAAGCCGATGGCGGGCTTCCATCACCAGGAGAGAATTGACCATGAGGTATGCGAAGATTTATGCGGACATGTGGCACGATGAGAAGGTGATGGCACTCGATCTAGAGGCCCGGGAGCTGTACATCTACCTGCTCTCATGCGAGCACTGCAACAACATCGGGTTTTTCCGTCTGCCAATTGGATATATGGCGATAGACCTTCGCCGTCCCCAGCAGAAGATCGAGAAATCGATCTCATCTCTGGTAAAGGATGGTCTGATAGCGTATGACGCGAAAACCGGAGCCGTGCTGATCCCCAAGTTTCTGAAATGGAATTCCCTGGGTACCGAACTGCACTACAAGGGTGCTGCGAATGAATACAACCGGCTTTTGGATAGTCCCCTGGATGCCGCGTTCATTTCCTGTGTGAAAGAGTACTGCAATGGCATGGCCAGGTATCTCACAAGGAATACCAATGCCACCCGTATGGCATGTCCATGCCATTCGAATGCCATTCCAATGCCATTGGAAAGTGATGGCAATGGCATCATTGATTCTTATCAGGAGCATGAACAAGAGCAACAACAAGAGCAAGAGCAGGAGAAGAGTAGCCCGGAGCAGCCGAAAACGTCTGACTCCGGCCTCCCTCCCGAGCTTCCGGTCTTCTCGCTTCCCAGACGTGATGGCACTGAGTGTATGTTCTTCGAGAAACAGCTGAAGGACTACTCGGAGGCTTTCCCGGCTCTGGACATCATGGGGGAGCTCAGGCGAATGAAGATCTGGCTCCAGGCCCATCCGAAAAACGCCAAGACAGATATCCCGTCGTTTGTGAACCGGTGGTTGGCGAAAGGCCAGGATAGGGGAAGTCCTTCCCCGCGGGGATTCCCATCGGAGAAACCTTCCCAGCGGGAGCTGGGGAATGAGGCTCGGTGGGAGGAGTATCTGCAAGGCACAAAACCGAAGGAGGGGTGATTATGGTCGCAATCAGGCGCAAATCTAACGGACTTTACATGGGGAAGTATTCCAGGAGAACACAATCGTACCCGGCGGTGGCAACACTAGCGGAAGCAAAACTGTACAAGACCATAGGTGGGGCAAAATCAGCACTGGTGCAGCTAGGATATCTGTGGCTTGAAAGGCTGGAGTATGTTGAGGTAGATCAGCCGAAGGATGTTCTATGAGCGGAATAAAGAAAACGCGTTCGAAAGAGCATGTGGCATGGGAAATCCTGAAACGGCGGATAGACCATTTGAACACCTTCGCCGGGAACCGCAACGAGCTGTTGAAAATTACCGAGATGATGGAAACCGCATGGAAAGAGGCAGAACTTTCAGGGAATGCAGTGGAGAAAAATCTCAAGGGGAATGGCGTATGAATGATTTCCTGAAGACCCTGGCACCGGGGATCGACCGCCTGGGATTGCTAAGGACCGTCCCGAAGACCTGTCCGATCCATGGGCTCTACCAATCCAGGGTCTATGGCTACATCGACAATGGGATCGAGGAGGTGATTGGGGAGACCGCCTGCGATACGTGCCGTGATGAGCAGGACCGGCAGCAGATCACCGTAGGCTTTGAGACAACCCGGATGGCTCTCATGACCGGTGATATCGGCATTCCCCGCAGATTCGCGCAATGCACCCTCAAGGGCTTTGACTGCCAGACAGATGCGATGCGCACCACGAGGGACCGGTGTGTCAAGTTCGTACAGGGGGAGATCCGGTCCTTGATCCTGTGTGGACCGACCGATCGGGGAAAGACGCACCTGATGGCGGCAAGTCTCAAAGGATGCGTCCTGCAGGGGCTGTCGGCCATATACGTGACCGAATCCACATTGTATCGGCAGATCAAGGAAAGCAATTCCGGACGGAAGGACACCCCCAGTGGAAGCCGGTTGATCGAGCGGTATTCCAGGTGCAAGGCGCTTGGGATCGATGAGATCGGCCGCTCCTCATGGACCGAGTACGAGGCCATGGTCCTGGGGGAGATCATCACGAACCGGAGCAACGATGAGCTGCAGACCATCCTGGCTTCGAACCTCATGCCAGGGGAGATCCACAAGTATTTCGATGAGGCGATCCTCCGCAAGCTGGGAGCTGTGGAGATCATCGCCTCCTGGCCGAAATGGGAGAAGACGGGAAACTGATGGCGAACAAAAACGAGCGGGTGATCACCTACACGGCTACGACAGTGTATGTCTATGAATCGATGACATCCTGCGCCAGGGCTTTCGGCATATCCCGCAAGACCCTGAAGAGACTCATCCGTAATGGTTCCACCTGGGATGACGGGATCACCACGTTCGACTTCCCCTGCGACAGCGATCAGGATGACGGTTCCCCTGGACACCCGGGGGAAGCCTGATTGTGAGACACTCCAGGCATGGAAGCATGGGACAAACGGGATGGGGAAACGGCAGTCGCCTATGAGTGGTTCACCCGCTACCGGGAGATGGGTGGTGAGCGGAGTCTGTCGAAGGTAGTCCTGAAGTATAACAGGAAGAAATCATACAAATCACTGCTGGCCAGGTGGTCGGCCAGGTACAGGTGGGATGAGCGGACCAAGGCCTGGGACGCATATCTTGACGGCAAGCGGCAGAGCGAGCAGGAGAACGAGATCCTCAGGACCGCTAGGGAGCACATCACCCTGTCGGACCAGGTCATGGAGGTGTTGCTCACCCAGCTGGCTGTCCTTGGCCAGAAGACCCTGAGTCCCACCGAATGGCGGGGTCTTGCCGAGTTCGCGGTCAAGACCAAGCGCGATGCTCTGGGAATCGCCGAGAAGCATGATCTGTCCGGCACAATCCAGGTTGCCGATCCCATAGGGGACCGCATGGCGAAGGAACTGCTGGAGCGGACCGAAAGGCTGCTTGCAAACCGGGGGAAGGGCGAATGATATCTCCCCGGGAGAAATTCATCCTGGACTGCCAGGCGATCATCGCCGGATTTGGTGAGAATCGGGAAGAGCTCAGGCAGTGGATGCGCTACATGGTACGCCGTGACATCTTCTTTCTTGGAGTATTCGTCTGTGAGCGTGAGGACATAAGCCGGGACTGGCTGTATGAGCGTTGCCAGGAGGTCCAGGCAGAACCTGACGGTTTTATGGACATTTGGGCCCGTGAGCATTATAAAAGCACCATCATAACCTTTCTGAAGACTATCCAGGACATCATGATCGATCCTGAGGAACGGATCTGCATCAACTCATACAACCAGACCTTGGCAAGAGCCTTTGTAGGCCAGATCAAGACCGAGCTGGAGAGCAACTGGCGATTGAAATGGCTATTCCCAGAGATCCTGTGGGATGATCCGCTGAAAGGCACATATATCGATGAGAACGGAGTCCGGCAGAGGATCCCCTGGACATCGGATGGTATCAGGGTGAAACGTCAGAGCCGTGCCAAAGAGGACACGGTAACTCCCTCAGGACTGGTCACCGGGCAGAAAACCGGTGGACACTATACCATCCTCATCTACGATGATGTGGTGACCCTGGATAGCGTCCGTAGCCCAGAGATGATCAAGACTACGACCATCGCATTCCAGATGTCACTCAACACTGGTGCCAGCTCTCCAGGCAAGCCTGTCAGGATCCGTATCATCGGGACGCGTTACCACTTTGCCGACACCTATTCGGTCATCATCGGTTCCCAGACGGCTATCCCACGTATCTATCCCTGCATCGACAGGGATGGAAACCCAGTGTTGCTGGACAGAGAATACCTTGCCACGAAGAAGAGGGACCTTGGCTCATGGGTATTCGCCTCTCAGATGATGTGCGATCCTCGGCAGTCCAGCAACCAGGGCTTCGCGCTCGAGTGGATCATGCGGTGGAACCCGGTGATCTGGGAAAACCTCAACCGGGTCATCATCGTGGATCCCGCGGACAAGGTGAAGAAAAAGACCGACTACACCACCATGTGGGTCCTAGGGCTTGGCTCGGACCGGAACTACTACATCATCGACATCATCCGTGACAAGCTGGGGTTGACCGCACGGACCAACGCGCTGTTTGGCCTGCACCAGAAATACCGGCCGAACCTGGGAGTCTACTACGAATCCGTTGGGATGCAGGCTGATATCCAGCATATCCAGGAACAGATGGCTTACAGAAACTACCGTTTCTCCCTCATACCGGTCAATGCCACCAGCTCAAAGGGCCTCAGGATCGAGGCCCTGGAACCACTGTTCCGCAACCGGCGGTTCTACTTCCCCGAAGAACGCTGGGAAAAGAACTGGGAGGGGGAGATGGTGGATGTTGTCCAGCAGTTCATCAACGATGAGTACCTGGCATACCCGTACTGCTCCCACGATGATGCCATGGATGCCCTGGCCAAGATCATCGATGAACAGGTGGCTCCTTTCCTCACATTCCCGGAGCCGGTCACTGCCGAGAACCTCCTTAGGAACCGTCTCCAAGGTGGATCCACACCGAAATACGAGCCGTTCTGATCACGGTTCCCACAGAACCACGGTGTTTTCATGAATATGTTTCAATCAGGTTGTGGAACAGAACAGACGCGATGAAGAGTTGAAAAAATCGATTTTAGGCACTCTCACGGAGATGGAGACGATCCGTCACAGGACCGAGAGCGTGAGATGGGGAGCCTGTGCGCTGGTAAAGCATCGGACCGAGGCTTTCAACCTGGGAACCCACGAGCAGATGGAAAAGATCACACTGCACCAGAATGATGTTGCCCAAGCCACCAAGACCACTATTGCGGGGATCATGGGGTATCTCCTCTCCTCAAACATCAGATGGTTCAACTACGAAACCCAAGGGAAGAATTTCGAGGGCAGTGACACCATCTACGGAGCGAAGGACTATCTGGAGAAGACCGTCTCCATAATCCTGAGCGTGTTTGACAACTGCAACTTCTATGCTGCCACAACTCTTGCGACAGCCGATGCGTTTATCCAGGGGACCAGTGCCGAGATGGTCATCGATGACGGGAATGGTGGAGTGGTGTATGACACCATCGATCCTCACGAGTTCTACATCTCTGAGGACCAACACCGCCGCGTTGACACATTCTACCGGGTCTATGAGATGACGGTGACGAATGCTTCCAAGAAATGGGGGGAGGCCCTGCCGAAAGAGCTCAAGCGCATGATGCGTGATGGAGCAGGCCACCAGCGGGTGAAGTTCCTGCATGCCATATATCCCCGCGAGGATGCGCTTAGTCGGAAGGGGAAGGCGATCATATCGACCGAGAAGCGATTCGCATCGGTCCATTACAGCTACACAGGGGACCAGGTGTTCCTTGAGAGTGGATACGACGAGTTGCCAGTGTCCGTACACCGGTGGGAACTGAACGGGACCAGCCCTTACGGAAGTTCCCCGGTAATCGAGGTGATCGAGGAAGCCAAAAAGCTGGATAAGTATGAATACAACTACGCCACCGGTATAGACAAACAGGTGAATCCCGCCGTCTTCGCTCCTGAAACCCTTATGGGAAGACTGGATCTCAACCCTGGTGGTATGAACTTTGTGAATATCGCCCAGACTGGGAAGCCCGAGCTGTTCCAGTCCTCAATCGACCTTGCTGGTCTTGCTTTGGAAAAAGCCCAGTTGCTCCAAAAATTAGAGAGGTACCTATACACCGATCTTTTCAACATCCTAATGCGCCAGGACCGTCAGAGGACAGCCACTGAAGTCCGCGAGATCAAGGGTGAGGGGCTTGTGCTACTCTCCTCGATCATCGGGAACATGCAGCAGGAGAAGATCACCCCGCTGGTCATGCGGACGTATTCGATCCTCACCAAATCAGGAATCCTTCCCCCACCGCCTGAGGAGTTGGTGAAGGCTTCCCTGAAGGGGCAGGTCAAGGTGCAGCTGGATGGACCGCTGGCCCAAAGCATGAAGGCTTACCACCAGACCACCGGCATCACCCAGGGCATGCAGGCTTTGGCCGCGGTGATGCAGCTCAACCCTGATTCCCAGGTGAATGTGGACTTCGATGAACTCATCCGCCAGGCGATGGGTGCGAACGGCATGCCACAGACGATCATCAGGGAAAAGAAGGATGTGAAGGAAATCAAGAAGAAACAGCAGGAGATGCTCCAGCAGCAGGCTCAGGCGCAGCAGGCCCAGATGCAGGCTGATACGGCCCAAAAGATGGCAAAGGCCCCAGGCACCTCCGCCCAACAGCTTATGAATGGAGGGGCTAGATGATAGACAGCAGGCAACAGGTCACAAAGGAAATCCTGAGCAAGCGGAATTTCCTTAAAAACGTCTACCGGACAGAGGAAGGAACGTACGAACTGGCGCGTATTGTGCGGGAGTGTGGGGTTTTTGACCAGGTAGCCGCCGATCCAGGCATGATTGCACTGCACAATTTCGGTATCCGCTTGATGGAGGATCTTGGGCTCCTGGATGGGGAGTCCCTGATCCCACTGTTGAAATGGATGCTGGAGGATCACGAATGGAAAAAACCGGTCGATTGACCGGATAAGGAGAATAGCGATGGCAGATAACAATGGGACCGGCACTGTGGTTGAACCTGATGCTTCGGGGGCGCCTGTGGCTGATGGGAAGGAATCTCAGGGGCTAGGGCAACCTGCGGGAAACCAAAGCACTGGTGGAACCACCCCTGAGGGTGGACAGGGCACGACCAATCCTTCGTGGATGGCGCAGTTGCCGAGTGACCTGAAGACCGATCCGGATCTCGCGAAGTATGCGACTTTGGGAGAGTTCGTCAAATCGACGAAAGGAAAATCCGATGGGAACAAGGCTCCTGATGGCGAAGCGAAGAAAACAGAGCCTGTGAAATACCGTTTCGAGAAAAGTCTGGGAGAGGAATCGGATCCGTTCGGACTGATCACCGGGTCGCTTAAGGAAACCCTTGAAGCGTCCCAGGTGAGCGAGGAAGTCGCTCTGAAGGTGATCGACGCGCTGGACAAGGCGCAGAAGGGCTCGACCACCCAGCTGGTGGAGAAAGGCAAGACCTGGTGTGAGGCCCAGCTCAAGAAGAGCTGGGGTGACCAGTACGAGGCGAACCGCAAGGCCATGACACGGGCGTATGTCTCCCTTGTCGGACAGGGAACGGATCTCGCCGCCGCATTGGACCGCACTGGGGCCAGTATCAATCCAGCAGTGGCCGAACTGCTCTCGCGCATCGGCAAATCGATCAAGGAGGATGGGAGTGTCCCATCCAACCGAACGGGCGGCACCGGAAGGAATCCGAGGGTACCTGTCCACTATCCAGACTGAATAGGAGGCTAGAATGCCTGATTACATGACTTTTGCAGATGTGGCGGCCGCGACCCACAATGGGGACCTGGTTCCCGTTGTCGATGAGGTGAGCCGAGCGGTGACCATGTGGAACGACGCTCCCTGGAAGGCCTCGACAGATATGCTGAGGGATATGGGAGGCCGTGAGGGGACTCCTCCCAGAGGAGCCTGGGTGGCTGTCGATGAGGGTGGGAAACCCAGCAAGGGATCCTCGGATAAATACACCGAAGAGCTCGGTATGATCGAAGGATGGTCCGAGACGCTGAAGAAGGTGGTCGATCTCTCTGACCATGCGCAGGAATTGCGGTGGCGTGAGGACCGGCGGCATCTGAGGGGAATCGGGTTCGACTTGGAGGAGGCACTGCTGTACGGCAACCGCAACCAAGACCCCCGCAAGTTCCAAGGCTTCATGCCCCGGTTCGCTGAGCTTACGGATATCGATGGTGTGAGCCTGACCAGGGAAGCGGTTTTGCCGTACATCACGCTGGGGGCTGGGGGCGACAACGCCAAGGGCATGAGTTCCATGCTGCTGGTGTACTGGTCCATCGATGATGGCGCGCATCTGATCTATCCGAGCAACAAGCCGAACAGCGGAATCGAGTTCACTCCGTATCCGTACCAGGCGGTGAAGCAACCGGATGGAACCATCCAGGAGATCGCGCTCAGCAAGTTCTCCGCGGCTGCTGGATTGGGAATCGCCAACCGCAAAGCCGTGGTCCGTATCGCGAACATCGACAATGATCCGACCAAGATCACCGCCAACATGGCCAAGTTGGAGGAGGCGATCTACGATGCGTTCTCCGCGATCCCGGTTGAGTTCCAGGGCCAGGTCCGCCTGTATGCGAACAACCGGACCATCGCGAACATGCGCAAGGCCTTCGCCAAGCGCGTGGTTCCCGCCAAGTATGCCGATGCGGTTCCGAAGAACGCCACCGGCGATGTGATGTTCGACCAGTATGTAGTCCGCAGATGTGACTCGATGCTCGCCACCGAGTCCAAGATCGCTTAGGAGGTGATCAGATGATCTTTGAGAAAACCCGCGCGGCGTTCAATCCCGTCGTGCAACCCCTGCTTCCCGTGGAGGGAGGGGAGACCGTGAGCGGTCAGGATATCGATTTCGGGTTCAAGAACCAGATGGTGGAGACCAATGAGGTCCTGGAGATCTTCGTGGCTGCTACCGCGACCGCTGGACAGACCGTTACTCCCGCAGAGGGGGAGAACCCCGAGGTGATCACCCCCCATGCCCCGACCTTGGCGATCAAGGTCAAAACCAGCGCGACCGGCGCTGCAGGGACCTGGGAGACACTGTTCACCAGTGAGACTTTCGCACTGGCCAGCCTGAAGGAAGGTGTGATCCTGGTGAAGCAGGCTCTGCCTGACAAGTGCAAGGAGCATGTCCAGATCGATCTGGTCAATGCCAGCACCTACGATTTCATCAAGGGCGCTGTGTTCGGTGCGGTGAGGCCGCTGTGATATGGGGGACGTCTACCGCGCGAAAAGGGATTGCTACTACAACGGCAATTTCCTACGTAAGGGCGAAACCATCACGGTGGGAGCCGGAACATCGGTCGTAGAGGAGTTCCTGGAGCCGGTCAGCAAGGCCGCTCCAGTGAAATCGAAGAAGAAGGATGAGGCCTAGGCCTCTCGAATCAGAATGGGGGCTTCGGCCCCCTTTGTCAGTGGAGTTGAGATGACCGATCTGGAGCTTTTCAACCTTGCCCTGTCCCAGTTTGACAAACAACTCGCGCAGTCCGATCTGGATGCTACGTCCCCCGCAAAAGAGGTGCGTCTATGCAGGCAGTTCCTGCCGATGGCGAAACGCAAGGCGATGAGGGAGTTCGACTGGTCGTTTCTTCTTGTAAAGATTGACGTGGATCTGGCCGACGATGACGGTGGAGGCCATGGGTTTTCCCATGGGTACCTGCTCCCCACCAATCTGCTGAAGCTGGTCCACGCATCCTATGATTTACCCTACCTTGTGACCGGGGGGAGGCTGTACACCGATGCAGAAAATCCCACCGTATATGGGGTGATGCAGGATATGCCTCTTCTGGGAGTGCCAGAGGACTTCTATGAGCTGATCGCCTACGCTCTGGCGTTCCAGATCGCCTCTATGCTGGCTCCCGAGGGTAAAACCGACCAGGCGGTCCTGCAGAAATACACCTGGGCGCTCAATGGCCTGATCTCTGCCGAGTGCCACAACAACCGCCAGGAGCGCCGTGATGAGTGACCTCTTGGTGAACAATTTCACCTCCGGCGAGGTCTCTCCGAAACTCGGTGGAAGGTATGACCTGGCAGCATACCAGAGTGGAGCGTCCCATATCGAGAACTTCCTGCTCATGCTGCAGGGTGGGGCGACCAGAAGGCCTGGCACGGTCCTACTAGGCACTCTGTCGGATCCCTGCAGGATCATTCCGTTCACCATCAGCGTGGATCTCTCATTCATCATCGAACTGCATCCTAGCCTGATGTCCATCAAGTATGCCGATGGGGCACCTTTTCCGCTACTGTGGGAAGGCCTCAGTGTGGATGCGATCCCCATACCCTACACGCAGGGCCAGCTGTCCCAGGTCCAGTTCACCCAGGATTACCAGACACTGTATCTCGCACACCGCTCCCATGCGCCCAGGATGCTGACCTACCTGGGGGGATCCTTCACCTGGTCCACCCTGGTGCCCACCACCGACAGCCACTATCCCTCATTGTTCCAGGGGACGGGCAACTATCCCGGGTGTGTCGCCTACTGTGCGAACCGGCTGTGGTTCGCCTCATCGGATAACCATCCGTATAGGCTGTGGGCCTCAAGACCCTTCGTGACCCATGATTTCACCACGTTCGATGTGGTGACCACCAAGGAGAAGGTGATCAAGGACGCACCCTGGCCAGAGGGGTGGGAAGAGGACCAGAGCCTGATCTATGAGGAGCAGACGACCACCAGGGATGTCACCAGCGCGGACAACGCCATGGTGCTCGAGGTCGGATCCAACCGGAACGACCGCATCGAGTGGCTGACCGTGGGGCAGAACCTGGTGGTGGGCACGGCCAGCGGTGAGTGGATCATGCCTGGCAACATCGATGCGCTCAACCAGTCCATCGTGCAGAGCTCGGCCTATGGATCCGCACCCTTGCAGGCCGTGAACGCTAACGAGGACATCCTGTTCATCCAAAGCGGACGCAAGCGGTGCAGGGGCTATGTGTACTCCTCCGATGGGTACAGCTCTCCCGACATGACCTACATCGCCGACCACGTGCTGGCCAGTGGGGTGAAGGAATGGACATTCCAACGGGTTCCTGAGCCCAGGGTGTACTGTGTGCTCAACGATGGAACCATGGCGGTGCTTTCCTACAACAAGCTCTATGGCCTGCAGGCCTGGACCCGGTGGACCTTTGGCGGCCTGGTAGAGTCCGTGGCGGTCACCGACACACCGGGCGGGCAGGAGGTGTGCATGGCCATCAACCGCAACGGGATCCACTGTCTTGAGCGGTTCGATGAGGACTCGGATGTCCATAGCGACCAGCACAACACCGACAGCCCGATTCCCTTCGATTCGATCCTGCGTGGCAACCGTATCGAGGCCCAGCTGCAAAGCGGATCCAGCATCGGCAAGTACAAGCGCATCAGCCGGGTGACCCTCAGGCTATTGGACAGCGGTCCTTTCAGGGCCGGGTACAGTGGCCTGGAATCCTTCAATGGAGCCATAGAGGAAGGCGACGTCCCGATGAATATCGGGGGTGGGTATGAGAAGGAGCTGAGAATGGAGATCCGCTCGGTGGGGGACGCTCCTCTGACCATCCTCGCGATGGTGTTGACGATGGAGGTAGGTTGATGAGCGTTTTATTGGCTCTTGGTCTGATCGGCGGTCTCGCGAAGGGCATCGCCAGTGCGAATTCCAGGAATGCCGAGTACCAGGACAAGGTGGAGGAGCTGAACCGTTCCAAGGAACAGCTGAACCAGCAGTATTCCCAGGCCAAGGACAGTTACAGCCTCTCGGTGGACCAGGCCAAGGACTCACTGGCCGACACGAACAAGGAACTGGGACTGCTTGCCGATGAGACACTTGCCAACCGGGATATGGCGATCAAACAGACCGCCACATCGGGGGGCATGCAGAGCCAGCTCGATGCGGCGCAGATCGCCACGCTGGCGGTGCAGAACGAGCAGTCTGTCGGAGCGGCCAACCAGGCCGCAGCGACCAGCGGCTTTAGGGGAACCGGCACCGCGAAGAATGTGGTGAAGAACACCCAAAGTTCTGCCGATGATGCCATGGCACAGGCAAGGATGCAAAGCGACCTGTCCAAGTACCAGACCTACGCCTCAGCGGTGAGCACCTATACCGATGCCAACCAGCGGGTGGCCTCATACAATCGGAAAATCGAGCAGAACCAGACCGATACCGACCGCCAGCTTGAGGCATTGCAGCTTCAGATGGACCAGACAACGGACAGCTACAATCTCCAGGGAGGCTATCTTGCCTCCGATCTCGAATACCTGCAGACCAAGGGAAAGAGCGCGATGCAATTCGGCGCGACAACCGACCTCTTCGGAGGATTGTTCGGGGGATTGGCTAGCGGAGCGCAACTCGACTCATATTTTTAAGGAGACATCATGGGAGTCAGATCGTTTGTGGCGGGGCAGATCCAGGAAGGGGTCAGCACGTTGGTTGATACCACGTTCAATGCGGTGGAAACAATTGGAAAGCACAAGCAGCTGGATGACCAGCTGAAAGCCTCACTGGCCAAGACAGAGGCAGACCGGAAGAACACCGATCTGGTGAACCGTTCGAATGAGTTCCTGAACAACCTGCAATACAGCACGGATTTCGATGCGTACGGGAAAGAGGTTGAGGATCAGTTCGGCACTTTCGCCGCGGAGATATCCTCGGACAGCACGCTGGGGGATCTGGCTAAAAAGGATCTGCTGGAGAACACCCTGCCACAACTGAAGAGTACCGTGGCCTCCAAGGCCTCCATCCAGGCCACCAACGGGCGCATGAAGATGCTGGAGGCCGATATCGAGGACAAGGGCAATTTGATCATCGCCAATGATGCCGATCTTGACTCAGCGGTAAGGGACTACAGCGCGTTTCTGGTGCTCAACACCCCATACACGGATAGCATGATCGCCAGCAAGGTAAAGGATTTCCGCTACAGTGCGGCTCCAGCCAAAGCCGCGCAGGATATCCAAAACGCATACTCCGCCTCTTATGCGGATACTTCCTTTGATTTCGATGCGAAGGCCAAGGAGATCGCGGGATCCTATGGGCTGGACGCGAAACAGAGCGCATCCTATGTGAAGGCCGTCACCACGTGGAGGAAACAGTTCGACACCAACGTGGATGAGAACTTCACCCAGACAAACAATGAGATCCTCACCCAGGTGGAAAGCGCCAAGACACAAGGCCAGGTGTTCGATCCTGAGTCGATCGACAGTCTGATTCCCTCTGTCCCACGGCGGCACCAGCTGGAGCTGTACAAGACTCGGAACACGGCGGTGGCGAACAATGACGTGCTGATCTCTCAAGCCATATTCAAGGAACTGGATAATGGGAAAGTGTTCTCCACTGAGGATTGGGGAGTTGTGGAGCAAATCCATGATCCCACCAAGCGCGACAAGGTCTATGAGCAGGCCCTGGTCAACGAGGGAAACAGGATCATCCATTCTGGAGGGACCCTGGTCAAGGCCAGGGAGTCCATTGTAAAGAATACAGGTCCCATGTCCCAGAAGAACCGCAACGATGCGGTGGCGCGGCTCACCAAGGAATATCTGGACAGCCAGGGGGATGTGGACGCTGTGGTCAAGCTGATGATGGAGACTGTGGGGGAGTCTTCCCAGGCAGAGCCGGTCATGGTGGGGGATGTGGATATCGCTCCCATTGTCGAGTCAGCCCTTGCAGAAGCTCCACCCATCGATAGTGTCCGGTATGGGAAAGAGGGGGAAGCCTACCTGGAGGAACACAAACAGGATGTAGTGCGGTTCCTTGCCGGTAAACCGTCATTCTCTCTCCAAATGCCGAAGTTCTCATTTGACCCGAACGGGGGCGGGGAGACAGCGGCCGAATCTCCAGAAGCGGAGATTCAGGAGACCGTTCCCACCCAGGACACGGTAAAAGGGGAGAGGGGACCGCAGAAGGACAAGACTCCGGTCGATGCTGAGATCCAGAACGCCGTGGCCAGGGAGATTGTCTCCCAGCAGGCCAATGCGGTGCAGGAACAGCTGTGGGCTGACAGGACAGAAGCAGGACACGCCCAACTCAGATTGATCGGTTCCCGGGAAAGGAAGGCCAATGAGGAGTTGGAAGCCGTCCAGGCGAAAGCAGGGGGAGAACTTGTGGCAGGGGGTTCCCAGAGCACCACGCCCATCCAGAAGGGGATGTCCCAGGAATCGCTGATCGGCGGGATGTTCCAGAGGATCAAGAGCGGGGAAGGATCCTCAATCACCCAGGAGATGCTCACCTGGATTAAAAACGACGATACCCGGCAGCAGATCTCCTCCATGGCTGGATCCACTGACACTCTGGTGGTGGATGATCCAACGGTACTGGCCTTTGTGGATGGTCTGAGAAGCGATGCAACTGTTCTGCCTGACACGCTCAAACAGGTGGTAAGCGGTTTTGTCTCAGCAGGATTGCTCAGAGCCGAGACTGGGGAGCCACTCTCCACCCATCGGAAATTTGTCGATCTGGGCAATGCGGATGTTCTGAAGACATCCATCAAGGAGATTGTTGGATCCATCTATAAGGATAGATCTGGAGCGGGAATCGAAAGGACCTACCTCACCAACGAGCTGACCGATGCGGCTGAACGGGCCGTAACCCGGGATCCCTCACTGCTTGGAGAGAATTTCGGCAAACTGCAGATACAGCTCAGATCGTTCGCACAGAATTCCACCGCGAAAGGATTCCTCAAGAATCTGACGGGAATCTCCAAAATGGTGACCGAGGGCGATGTGGACAAGCTACTGGGCCACTTCGATGACGGTGATTTCGTGACCTTCATGAAAGGTGTCTCGGATGGAGATTACGATCTGCTGATCAATTGGGACAAGGCGAACAGTCTGTATAGGCTGCGCAATCTGTCCAACGACAAGATGCTCGATGAGTTCACCAAAGAGTTCTCCCCTTACAGCACGTACAAAGAGCTTCAGGAGAAGGGGACATCGTTCGACAAGCTCGAGGTGTTGGCGAACGTGAACTTTGTCGCTTCTTCAAGGATATATGAGAAGGCTCTGGAAGGATCCTTTGGCGTCCATCCCTCTGACATGAAGGTCACGGGAAGAATGTGGGCATACCAGGATCCACAGAATCACAGTGCGTATTACCTTCCTGTCGATATCGATGCGAAAAACCGCGGTACCCTGGGCTGGGGCATGTTCACTGGAGACGACAGTGCTCTGAAGAATCTCATCGTGTTCAAATCGTATGTGGATCCACAGCTCACCTACGAATTGTCCGACCTGAACCGCCAGGTGTCTGATCCTATTTTCCAGAAAAGACTCGCCACTTACGACAGTGTGAGCAAGAACGCAGGAGATGGGAACAGTTACCAGTCGACGAGAGCCCAACAGCTATACCCCGCCACCCGTGGGATTGTCGATAGCCGGGATGCAAAAAGAGAAGAGCTCGACACCCTTATGGCAGATATCCAGAAATACCGCATGAACCTCCTTGGGATCGCCTCTGACAGTCCCAGGGAAAGACTATAGGAGTCCTCATGGACAATTACTCACAGGCTTTGGCAAACAGCGAGACCCTTCGGCTCATGAAGATGGGAAATCCTGATTCAATGAAGGATTTCAAGCAGGATGCTCCCGCAATGGGGTGGCTCGATATCGAACGGAAGCTCAAGGGATCACTTCTTGACTCGATCCAGAAATCGGATGATCCCAATGGCGTTGTCGCCAGGTATGATACCGCGCTCATGCTCAACAACATCGGCATGGATCTTGACCAGGCATTTGAACTGTCCGATATGGGTCTGGCCTCTTCGGTGTCCGGCATAGATCTGGGAGACAAGAGTTATTGGGAAGCACTGAAAACCAAAGCATCCGAGTATTGGAGCAACAGCATGCTCGGCAAGAACACCTCATTGTACATGATAACGGGGAATACCGGTTTCCTGAAGAATGCAGAGGAGTACCAGCGGAGGATCATATCCAATCCGATTCTGAATGATTACGGGGAGTTTGGAGAACTGGGGCTGGACAGTGTTCAGACGCTTCTCTCCTCCGCAGAGTTCATTGCCACATCCGCTCTATTGTCCTGGATCCCGGGAGGTGTGGCGAATCTGGCATGGGGACCAGCTGTCGCGAAAGCCATATCGGGCGCAGGCCAGGCCATCGCTACCGGAATGAACGTGGTTTCTTCCGGGTATACCCAAATGGGCAACACCCTGTACAACGTGATGCAGATGGAGGACTCGGAGGGCAATAGGCTTCCCTGGGAATCAACACAGTCCCAATTGCTGTTCCATGCACTGGCAATCACTTCAGGTCTGGTGGAGGTGGGCAGCATGGAGCTGTTCCCATGGTACAAACAACTGAAAGCCGCGTTTGGAACCCGGGAGCTGTCCAAACAGTTGGAGAAGGGATTCCTCAACGCATCGAAGAACTTCCTGTGGGAAACAGCGAAAGGTGACGCGGGAGAGGCGTTGGAGGAAGGTATCGGGAAAAGCCTAGAGAATGGGTATATCTCAGCACTGCAATTCATGGCCAACAAAGAGGGAGCATCCTTTGAGATAAAGTCGATTGAAGAAGTAGCCAAGGAAGCTGCAAAGGCTACTACCGAGGCCGCCAGAAGCATGTTCCTTACCAGCTTCATCACAGCAGGAGTTGGCCAAGGGGTCTATTCCACAACGATGCGCCTGAATGCGAACAAGACGTTCAAATCCACGGAGAAATCAATCCCTATAGACAGTTCCTTTGTCTCCGTTCCCACCAAGGATGTCCTCACCGCTTACGATGAATCGAATAAGAAAGAAAAGCCGGAAGGGAAAGAAAAAACTGGATCTGGGAAGCCTGATAAGAAGACCGTTGGGAAGATCGAGCCAGTACGTGTCGCCCACATAGGATCACGCCTGGTTCCCATCAACCAGGAGGAGATGGACAAGGCCGCCCAGGCGAAACTCCAGGGAGCCCCGGCCATGAACGTTGTGGTGGAGGAGGGTGAATATCTGAACGACAGCGACCATGTGTCGCTGGTCAACGATGCCGCCAGGACCATGGGAGCACGTGTGGGGGACAGCGATGTCGTGGTGTTCTCCTCTGAGGAGGACCTTGAACAGGGTGTCGCCTCATTCGAGCCGTTCACCGAAGCGGTGACCAGGGAAGGGGACCTGGTCACGATGGTCATGCGGGATTCCAGTGGCGATCTGGTGAAGATTACGGCCACAGCCAACCCCTCCGAGAAGATGGAGATCACCGAACCAGAACAGGCGTTCGATGCTGAGTTGAACCCGCAGCAGAGATCCCTGCTGGGTGAGGATAAATATCTTCAATACCAGGAGCGGAAGCTGGTGAAGAGCAGTATCGGGGATCTGGTAAGCCATACCGGTGGACGGGTCTCTCCTGTGGCGTTGGAAAGCAATGTCGATGCGGTGATCATGGTGGCCGAGGCGCTCCACATGGGTACGGATGAGATGCTTTCCCAGGGCCTTGGGTTTGTGCTGGACACACAGACCCCAGCAAGGGGGTATATCGATAACGTCACGGAGGACGGTAAAAAGAAGTACACCATCCACCTGGGGCGCAAGGCCGATGCCTCCACGGTCCTCCATGAATTGGGACATTTTGTCCGGGGAACGGCTGACAGAACGCTGGTCGATGAGTTCAAAGGCCATTATGGCGGAGCACTGTGGATTGAGGACGTGTCCAGGAACCAGGATGGCACGTTCACCCTGGACGGGAAAACCTATGGAAATGAGGAAGAGGCCATGGCGGTGGTCCGTCCGTTCGAGGAGCGGTTCGCGGATGATTTTGTCCGCTACCTCCGTACCGGAGAGGCCCCCACGACCGGATTGAAACGGGTGTTCCGCAGGATGCGTGATATCCTCAGGGGTTTCATGGAGTTCGCTGGCTCTGATCTGTCCCCTGAGGTGAAGGCCTCTTTCGGCAGGATCCTGCAGGGCAAGTCCATGCAACAGGAGATCCCTGTCGGTCCTGATGGATATGTGATGTTCCAGAACGCTGACGACCGATATTTCAAGGCACTCGAGAACGGGGATGAGGAAGCTGCACGTAAGATTGTCGACGATATTGCCAGAAAAAAAGGGTATCTATCAGACAATGACTTCAGAATGAACCATAAGGCTCCGAACCGTGAGGATGAGAACCTCTCGAAGCTTGGAGAGTCCGATCTTGTACCCAAGGATTATTGGGACCATCCCAATTGGTATACAGGAGAAGGAGAGAGAGAATCCTTCTGGCAGGTGAAGAATGCTATCGACCGGTACAGGAAGAACGGAAAAGCCAGGATTCGACTATACCGAGCGATCCCTAAAAATATCAAGGAAGACATGTTCCGAAACGGCGACTGGGTCACCCCTGACAGGGCCTATGCACAGAATGAAGGAGCAATGATTCCTGAAGGATACCGCATCATCTACCATTCTGTGCCAATAGAGCATGTGTGGTGGGATGTGAACTCGATAGCCGAACTCGGCTATGACGATGGCGGTTCCTACGCATATAAAGACACCAAGAACAACAGGAAGCTCAATGACACGGTGGTCCGCGATGAGGAAGGCAACATTGTTCCTCCATCCAAGCGGTTCAACTACCGGAGCGACAATCTGTTCCAATCCGACATTTCCAGCGATTTACAAGCGCAGTACGATGCCGTTGTTGCCCGGTACAAGGGTACTGATCAATGGCTCAAGGCCCCAAACGGAAAGCCCACCAACCTCACTGAAAGACAATGGGTACTGGTGAGGGCCCCTGCATTCAAGGAATGGTTCGGGGATTGGGAAGCTGCTCAGAATTTCAAATGGCTGATGGATGCCGATCCGGTATCAAGGCTTACAGGAAATGAGTTCCAGAAAGAAAACGTATCCCTATCAAAACGGGTATCAGAATACTATGCCAAGGAATACGGTGGCGTGGTTTCAACTGCCACTCTTGGGAATATCATTCTTGCCGAAGATGGTATCAAAGCGTCCATATCCCATGGATTGGGGAGAATAAAAGCCTCTGCTTTCATGGCTGTCCCCGATGTTCTCAAAAACGGAAGGATTTTCAGTGAAATAGAGGATTATAAGGGACGGGGATACACCTCCCTTGTTGTTGCCGCTCCCCTTATCATCGGGAATGAGGAATACATTGCAGAAGTTGTCGTGAATAAGAGCAAGGGGAACAAGTCTGAATATTATCTGCATGAGGTGGATATAAAAAGGAAGCTGAGCGATGAGCCACTTCAAGACACCTCACTTAAGGGTGATAGCTCAACACCAGCCTCCAAGCTCATAGTATCACTGTTGCGTGATAGAGGCAAGTTCAATTCCTCCAAGGTTGTGGATGAGAATGGTGAACCGAGGGTTTGGTATCATTTCACCGATATCGAAGGCATTGATGTGTTCAAGGCATCACACAGCAGGAGTTCAGGCATCAAAGGAATTTTCTTTACCCCACAGCAATACGGGGCAATCAGCTCAAATCTAGGCAAAAGAAGATATGACGCATTCCTGAATGTCAGACGTTTTGAGTTGGCTTACGGAAACAAAAACAAATATGCGGCTGAGTTGAAGGAGTTGCAGAGGGATTCAGAGGACATCGATAAGACAAACCTTGAGTTTTCTCTGGAAACTGGAATAGACGCCTTCATTGATCCTCTCAACAGCTGGCCTATCATATTGAATCCGAATCTCATCAAATCCGCCACAGACAACAATGGAGCGTTTGGTACCGACAATCCAAGCATTCTCTACCAAGAGGATTTCAAACCGGAATTTCCCGAATACTCGAACCATCCAGAGGAAGCGATTGAGCATTTGCTTAAGGTCAAGAAGGGTAGCGTCCCGGCCGCCATAACAAGGGAAGAGATCGGGCCTATTGATTTCGTATATGGAAGGGCCGGTGAAAAAGGGTATGGACTGGCCCATATACAAGAAATGCATCCAGAGATTCTCTCCCATTTATCGGACTTGATTCGGACTGGAAGGGTTGTTCGCGCTTATAAGGACCGATACCACATAGAGACAAGAGATGCGAAAGCCGCAATAAGGCTGGATTGGGATGGGAAAAAGAGAACATGGCTTGTTACTGCTTATTATTATGATGAGAATCATCTACCCAGTGGCACCATCAATGATGCCACCTCCGGACTGACGTCAAGCTATGAACCGGATTTGCAGGTAGATCGCCTACCAGAAATGATAGATGATGGGGATTCCAAAGTCAAGCTGTTCCAGAAGGCTCCTCCTGTCGGATCCAGGGAATTCCAGGAGGAATTCGGTAATTCCAAGGTACTAGGCAGTGATGGAAGACCACTCTTGGTCTACCACGGATCCACGTCCGCATTCTCCTCCTTCGATGAAAAGTATTTGGGGCTGAATACCCATGCCGATGATGCGCGCGAGGGTTTTTTCTTCACATCCTCAAAGTATATTGCCGAAGGCTATGCCGCTAGGGCGAAAAGTCCGGAGTCGATGGATCTCTCCAAGGAAGCCATGGCTATCGCCGCTGAATTCAAGAAAGAAGGACGGAGCACCACATCGCAGGACGTCCAGGAGGATCCACGGGCGATACGCTATTGGGATATCCTCAATGAGGTCGAGGATTCCGAGGACGGCGACCCCACAATCATCGGTGCCTATCTCAATATCGAGCATCCCCTTGAGATTGAGTCTTCCAGTTTCTCAGGTACTGAGGATCTTTCCCGTATCATCCAGCAAGCAAAGAAAGACCATGATGGGGTGATTGTGCGTGGAGTTGAGGAAGACGGGGAGATCCACGACATCTATATCGTGTTCGACGATAGCCAGGTGGGAACTGTCGACAACTGGGAATCTGAGGATGGAATAGAATCTTCTGAGCCTTCCCGTCTTTTCCAGCTCCCCGATGGTGTCGATGACTACAACGCTGAATTGGAGCGGGTGATCAGCGGGGATTTCGCCTCAGAGCAAGAGCGGCTCGCACATGCCAGCAAGATATTCCGGCTTGCGGATTATCAGCCGTGGTACTGGAATCTGGATGTTCCCAATGAATTCAAGATCAGATCCGCTGGTATCCAGGCCATGGGTTCTCTCCGTGCCCATGTCATGAAAAACCACAACTGGTGTATCACGGACGACCATTTGAGACGGGTACAGGAATTCATCAACAACCCTGTCGCGGTAGTCGTTGCCGATAGTCCTGACAATAAAGGGTCGTTGCTTTTTGTGACTGATATGATGGTGCGATTCAAAGGGGAAATGACACCGGTGGTGATTGCTTTGAAAAATGTTGAAACCCCAAATGGAGAGACCTCAACCTTCGTCCGCAGTGTATTCCCTTGGGATAAAGACGCACAGGGCGGTCGGCTGTCTGAAATAGCTTCGACAGGCCGGTTATTGGCTGTCGATAAAAAAAGAAGCGAGTCCGCGCTTTTCCGTATCATCTATTATACGGACAGCATTCGCACTGCTTCTGGTAAGAATGTAATCCAGCTAGAACAGGAAGTCAAGTCCACGTCTCCCCGTCTCTACCAGCTTTCCAAGGAAGCCAGGGAGTCCTATCTTGAAAACCGCAAAGAGGATGTTAAAAACGCTGTCGAGCGGATGTTCTGGGTATCCGACAGTACCCTGCAGGAATATGCCGGTGAGCCTTGGGCTGACAATGAGATCCGTTTCCGAGAGCACCTAAGGAAATATCCCTGGGCATTGGAAGAGGCCCGGAAGTTCGAGGATGCCGATGATTTCCTGGAATACATCCAGGGCCAGGGAGCAAACAAGGAATTCAACTGGACTGATGAGGATGAGCAGTGGCACCGGAGGATCTATGCATATTCGCGCATCAAATCCCCCGAGGAGATGGATAGGGCATTCCTACGGGACTATGCGAAAAATGATGACAGCCTTATCCGGTTGGGCAACGACCTGAAAGCCTATCAGGATATCGGCCAGCGCAAAAGCTCAACCGTAAACAGAAGGGACAAGGACAACCGCCTGACAATCTGGAGGTGGGGAGCTTTCAAAGGGGTGTCCACGTTTGTCAAGAACCTGTCGAAAAACAGCAGCAAGGCCGAGATCGAAAAAGCCAGGAAGCTGGTGGAGCAGGATCCCAGATCCTACAGGAAGGCCCTGCAGACTGTCCAGGAGGCTCAGGACCGGGTCCTTGAGTACAAAGGCATTCTTCCCCGCGGAGATGCTTCCCGGGACGCTTATTACGATGCTCTTGGGGAGGAGATGGAGGAAATCCTAGCGCCATTGGCTCTAAATGAGATGACCGACAGTGAGGTTGCCAAGTACCTGCGGACCAGTGCCGACAAACAGCAGCGCTTCGATGCCAGGGACCGGTTGGCAACCCACCGTGGTGTCTACGCCATGGAGCTCCAGGCGGACGCCGAGCTCAGGGCCCAGGGGAAAGCCCACCTTGCGGAGATTGAGGGCCTGAGAAAACAGCTGGATACCGGCCGACAGGAACTGAAGGCCACTACTGAAGCATTGGGGAAATATAGCCTCGAGTTGAGAGCCGTGAGAACCAATCTGCAGGATGAGCGTAATCGGTCCTCCTCCCTGGCCAACCAACTCGATGCGAAATCAGCGAAGGCTTCGAAAGCGGCCCAGTTGGCCAGGGATCTTGCCGACCGCCGTGAAAGGGTGAGGACCCTGAGAACCCAGTTGACAGAACAGAATCAGAATGTCCGCTCCCTTGAGGATACGGTAAGGGCCTGGGAACGGAGGGACCGAGCCAGAAAGCTCAGGGAAAATATTGAGGATCTCCAGGCCCGGGTGAGAAAGAACCTCCAGTTTGTGGATGAAACCATGGATGCATCCTATGAGCCGGTGTTCCACTGGGTCCAGGAAGCCCTGCACCTGGCACGGAAAGAGGATGATTCCGTACACTCTCCGTGGGAACAAGACCGGTCGGTGTTGGAGCAGTATCTGGATCCATCGATCATGTCCATGCTCATTGGCGGGTTGAAACTTGAGCAGTGGACTGTCGAGGATATGGAGGATCTTGTCCTGGGCGTGCGGATGATGGGCAGGGATGCCAGGATCATGCACAATGGCCGGATGCTTGATCAGAGCGCCCGAAGGGATGCTGTGGAGGTCGCATACTACAAGCAGACCATCGGTGTGGATCCCACCATCTCCGGCTCCGCATCCGTCTCTTACGACCTGACCGACAACCTCTCCACTGTAGGGGGGAAGGTCAAGGATGACGGTCTTGGAAAGGAACTCAGGACAGCCAATGCCTGGTGGACCAAGATGCAGCGCATCGCTCGGCTTCTTGATGGACAGAAGGAAGGGGTGCTGTATGACCAGCTTGTGAGAAAAGCGCACTACAACCAGCAGCATGAATTCCAGAACGCGGATACCAGGATTGCCGAAGGGAAACAGAAAAGAACCGAGCTCGGGATCTCCGATGAAAGCCTGCAGAAAATCATCTACACCTATTCGCCGGTGGTGAAAAGCAAGATCGGGAAGGGTGATGGGATCAGTCTCACCCGGGATCAGGTGATCGGACTGTACATCTTCTCCAAGGAGGAGGAAGGTTGCATCAAGCTCTACGACCAGGTGGTTGGCAATCGGCTGAATCCCGAACAGCTCTCCGAGGCGGTTGGGAAGCTGACTGACAGGGAAAAGGGATATGCCGAATACCTGATCTCCGCCCTGGGAGGGGAAGGGCACTGGCAGAGGCTTGCCGAGGTGTTCTACCGCGTGTATAACAAACGCCTTGGAAAAAGGCGGAACTACTTCACCTTCGAGGCGGAGAACAAAACCACCGAGGGCAACACGGATCTCCTGGTTGGGCCAAAAGGTGACCCGGTGCGGTATACCGACAAGGGATTCACCAAGGCCATAAACCATTGGGCCAAATATGCGCTCCGATTGGATGCGACAAACATATTCGAAAAGAACGTCCGCCGACAGGAACACTTCATAGCTTGGGCACAATGGGTACGGGATTTGAATTTCATGCTATCCAACAAGGGAGCACTGGGAAGAATCATTTCTGACCGGTATGGAGCTTCCTACAGCAAGGCTGTCCAGAACTATGTGAATGATGTGGGATCCCCGAATTTGGTGCTATCCGATATGGACCAGATGGTGAACAAAATTGTCTCCACTGCTTCCGGGGCCACGCTTGCGTTCTCCGTATCGTCACTGTTCCGGCAAGTAGGATCAGTCTCCGCGCTCTTCAGGGGTGATATCTCTCTGTACGGGTATTTCAAGGCGACTGCACAACTGATGAACTGGGAAAGCCATGCGGAAGCCATCGCGACCATTGAGAGTCTAGCTCCCGAATTGAAGCACCAGGCGTTCGATATCGATGTGGCACGCATGAGAGCCGCCAAGCGCAAGACCTCTGCAGGCCGGGGGCTCCAGAAGACGCTCGATATCGGCATGGCGCATCTCGGATGGATGGACATGTCAATCAAACACGTCCTGTGGCTGTCGGCCTACCAATCGTATCTGAAGAAGAACGAAAAGTCTTCTAGTGATGTTGATGCGCTGAGTAGGGAAGCCGCCTTCAGGGCCTCTCAGTTTATCGCCGAGACCCAGAGCGTCACCAATGCGACCGATCTGAATGAGATCCAGCGGAACAAGAATCCCTGGCTCCGCCTCATGTTCATGTTCTCAAATGACACGATGCAGCACATCAACCAGGTGTGGCACGATATCCCCTACTACTGGAAACAGCATGACTCCAGGCGGATCATCGGAACCACCGTCTCCCTGGCATTGAATATTGGATTGCAGATGGCAATCTCCGGAGCATTCCTGCCTGACAAGGATGATGATGAGGAAAAGGAACGGAAGAAAATCCAAGGTGCGCTGCTGGAGGAATTGGTGAAGGACACCATGCCCATGATCGGCTCGGTGGTGTCTGAAGGAGTTTCCGGATGGTCTGGATCCGGCATTGTCTCTCCGGCTCCCCTTGGCTCATTGCTCCAGGCTTTGACCACGGGAGACGATGTGAAGATCCTTGACCGGATCGGAGACCTGATGTTTGAGGGAGCAAAAGTGGTGGGCTTGCCAGCGGGGATCGGGAAGAAAGCCATCAAATCGGTGCAGGAGATGAATCCCCTGTACCTGGTCAACTCCGAGTGGGGAAAATTCGGAGAGCGGGTTTTTGGAGGGGATCTGTGAGCAACCAATACAACAACGCGGGAAGGTCTCTCCTGGTCGATGAGGTCATCGAACTCAAGGGTGGGAAGAAGAACACTGTCCAGGAGTTCCGCCAGCAACTCGATGCGCAGCTCATCAAGCGCGACACGAAGGCGATCCTGGGCCAGCTCGAGCAGATAGGAGCCGATAACTACATAACGGCCTCTGAGAAATCTGTGCTCGCACGGGAAGCCAGTGTCATTTCGGCCAACCATCCGGTGCTTGTGGCCAAAGCCGAATCCTATGGGATCTCCGATCAGGACGTGTTCCTGGAGTATCTGGCAGCATACCAGGAATTGACGGCGAACCTGGAGGATATTCTGGCGGATATGGCTACCGGAACCGAGATCACTTCTTTCGATTCCCTGATGGCTCTCTTCAGTGAGTACTACCGCCTTTCCTCCCTTGTGGAGGAGCAGATCTTCCGGTACACCACCGGGCTGATCGGCGGTTTGGATTCCCGGATCAAATTCGAGGTGGTGGTCTCCAGTTCGACTGGCCAGACGGTTCCCGCTGACAACTCCCCATCGACGCTTTCGGCTATGCTTCTCCGTGAGGGGGTGGATGTCACCAGTGAGTATGGCGATAGCTGTTTTACCTGGGAGCGGGTCTCCGAGGACCGTGAGGCGGATGCTTCCTGGAGGGAAAGCCCCACGGGAAAAACGCTCACCGTATCGTACGGGGATCTGGTGTATGATTCGGCGTCTTTCCTGTGCCGGTTCAGGTATCAGTACAGCGACACCATGTATTACACGAAGACCGGATTCATCACCATCAGTGTTGAGGTTCCAGGCCCACAGGGGGAGCAGGGCAAGGCGTATGTGACGGTGGTCGAGTCGAGCAACGGGGACGTGTTCAAGCCGGGTGAGGCCATGTCCACGACCCTGTACGGCCATGTGTATCTCAACGGGATAGAGGTTACCAACGATCTTCCTGATTCATCATTCACCTGGAAGCGTATCAGTTTCCATGAGAGGTTGCCACCCGATGATGACTACTCATGGAACCTGTCACACGCAAGCGGATATCGGCAGGTGAACATCACCGCCGATTCTATTGAGGCTAGGGCAACCTACACACTTGAGATCCATCTATAAGGAGAGAATATCATGGGAATCGTTTCAACTGGCCAGATTACATTATACGACCACAATGATGCCGCACCGATCACGGCGCTCATCAGTCCTTCGCAAAAATCGCAGCAGGTCTACACTGAGGAGGAAGGCTCCACCACGTATGTCCCTAACTGGGCAGGCACGGCAAACGTGCTGACTCCCTTCATCTACGCGAGGGGTGTGAACGTGCATCCGGTCATGACTGGGCACAAGTGGGGCACCACCATCGGCGGCTCGGATTTGGGAACCGGCGCGACCCTATCCAAAAACACCAACATCCCCTCAGCCTCTCCGGTCTATCAGGTTTTCTATGAGGGAACCTACACCGATCCGGTGACCAGAATCGCTTCAGTGGTGCAGACCTCCATCACCCTCACATGCCAGCGTAACGGCACATCGGGAGTGACGCTCGATGTCGATGGACAATTCATCATTGAGAAAACCGCTGAAGGGGTGAAGAACAAAGCCACCATTACGGCCCGCCTTGTCAGGGGATCAACGGAAGACACCACCGGAATCACCTACCAATGGTTCATATCCCCCTATGCAGCCGCAGACCAGCTTGACGCCAATCACGCGCTGGTCACAGGGGGGAAAATCTCTTTCAAGACGACAGCCGGAGCCGCCGCATCCAATCCAGCGGACGGAACATGGGCAGACGTGAAGACCATCGTGATCAGTGAGGAGGCCATAACCGACATCGGGTTGTTCCAGGTCAAAGCAAAGGACGCTGGTGGCACCACCTTTACCAGGAGCTTCGTGGTGCATGACCTGTCCGATCCCTACGAAGTGACCGTGAAATGCCCTGAATCCGAAGTATTCCTCAATGGAGTGGGGACAAAGAACCTTACCCCACAGGTCAGATATGGCGGTTCGTTGGTATCCGATCTGGCTGGATATACCTTTGCCTGGGACCTGTACGACCGTTTCGGGAAGAAGTCCGGGTTCATCGACAGCACCAAGACGGATGGAACGAACGCCAGGAACATCACCGCCCATGGCACCACGATATCCGGAACCATCACCCATGACGGTGCGGCTATCTCGGGTCTGGTCGCTGGCTCGGTTATCAGGGTCGTCTCAGCTGATGGGCTGTCGATTGCCTCCTATGAGGTCGCATCGGTCGCTACTAATACCATCACCATCCGATCACCCCAGAATGGATTTGAATCCACTGTGCCCACTGCGAACCAGTTTGTCGGTGGAAAACTGTATGTCTACATCGGAAGCGGTGCGACGGCAGGGAGAGGCTCTTCCAGTGCGGCCACTGCCTTTGTGGTGCGTGACATCGATGTGGATGGGACTTGCGCGATCTATTGCACTGCCAGCAGGTCGTAAGGAGAACGCAATGGCGGTTGTCGGAGTCGGATCATTAACACTGTACGATCACAATGAAATGCTGTATGCCCTGCTCGTTAGCGATGCAGGGCTTGTGCCTGTCAATGCTTCCGGGACTCCGATAACCCCATTGTCCACCACCCCACTCACTACAAGGATGAATGTCTATCGTGGGAGTGTGCTTGAAACCGGGTGGACGTTCTCCAAAGCCCAAACCAATGCTACCTCAACAATCAACAGTGCTACAGGTGTGTTGTCGGTGACAGCGGTATCTGCCGACTCCGCGTATGTGGATATCACCGCTTCCAAGAGTGGAGAGCCGTCTATAACCAAGCGGTACAGCATCACCAAGGTGTACCAGGGTGATCCTGGGCAAACCGGTCCTACCGGACCTGTCGGTATTTCCGGCCAGCTTGGACTGGCCACTTCCGGGTCTACCCTCATTCTTGGGTCATTCAGTTCTTCAGGAGCGTTTCAGGCAGCCAGTGGGATCATGTGTGTGAGCGGCTCTGATGGATTGACCGTACCGACCTACTCATTGGCCCTCACTGGCAGTGGAATGGGATACGTACTGTACAATCCTGCTTGGGCAAGTCCTCGATTCGCGAAAATGTCCGCACAGTCTAGTGGTACAGCCCATTGGATTGAGTGGAAGGATTACAACACCGCCGCCGTGATAGACATATCTGGCAATACTTTCGTGTTCGGGTCTTTCAAATACATCAATGCGATGTTCAGCGAAATGAAGATTTTCACTGGCTACGAACCGGAGGATTTCTGCAAATCCCACCTTATCGAACTTCTGGCCAAAGAGGATATAAGCGATGCCACTGATTGGGCTCAGGCTCTGGGGGCCCAACAGGTATTCAAGCGTCTTGCGGCGGTGGAAATGCTGGCCGCTAACTTGGTCGTGCAGAACGCCAAGTCTCCCAACTATGCGGAAGACGCTTCAGGGACACCGACCGCTGGTTTTAATCTTGATGGGCCTAACAGTTCGATGAAGTCCAGAAATGCTGTCATGAAGGACATGACCGCCGAAGGGGGGACATTCACTGGAAAGATAAAACATGAAGCATTGGAAACTATGGAGTATAAGGGTGGAACAAATAACAGTGTTGTTCTTAGTAACACTAAGGATTTGTGGCTCACGACAAAGCTATATAATGACCTCACTGGAATCACGGAAAATATAGCACCAGTGTCCGCTTCTGGGACATATGGTGGAAAGACTATCAATGGGATATCACGGCTTTCCAATTCAACAAAACAGTCATTTTTAACCGTTACAAGAAGTGCTTCAATAGGCGAAGATGAGGGGCCAACCATTCTTGATAGTATAACTATACCTGCTGGATGCGATATGGTGGAGTTTTCCGGATATTCTGGGGCTTCTATGTCTGGATATGACGCTGGATTTAGAATCATGAAGACCCCGGCAGGTGGAGGAGCCAATGTAAGTGTATGGCGTAATACATCGGATGTGGCGAACAGGACTTTGACGTGGCCTGCTGTTCCGGGAGATGTGTTTACTTGCTCTATCTGGGGTTATGTAGAGGATGCGGAAGACCCTGTGAGAGTATCAGGGCAAGCTGGCCCTTATACATTAAAAGCTCTTTCCGCACATGTCGGCCCCGGTGTTTTGTTGAGATTCACAGATGGTACATATAGTACGATTCTTCAGGGGCAATATAGGGATGATGTGCTGACACTTTCTTCCCCTTCGTGGAGTTCGGCAAGCAATCTACAATACAAGAAAGGGGATGCACTGTTTACCCAATCTGTGATAAGCGGGCTTACAGGAGGAATTGTCTATACTGCAAGTGGCACACTTACTTATGATGCTTTAGGTGCATCCAGTGAGAACCTTACTGTATTATCAGTGCTAAAAAATGCGTCTAGTGTCACTCTCAACACTAACAATGGTACAAGGATTATAAACATATGGCCCGCACAAGGTTCTACATCCGGAGCATATGACGGGTATTCTACAAATTTTATAATCGTAGAGCAAATGCGAAGTGTATTAGTATCTTCACTACTCCGAAAATCAAACGGTGATGGCAAGGATTTCAATGTGATAGGTACTCAAAACGAACCGTTTGTAGAAGGAAATTTCACAACAGTTAATGGTACACAAGTTAATGGTAATGTAAATTCCGCAGGTACTACAAAGATTGTATATGGTGCGGTATTCAACTGATATGAGTACACAATACAGTAGGATACAGCAAGCAAACTTCAGTAGCGCATGGTCTCAAACGTGGTCTGATAGCCATTCCTCCAAAGACCAGACCAGATATGTGTATATGTGCTGTCCTGCTTGGTATATCGTTGGCACCGCATCCTACGCCGCTTTCGGTGGCTCGGGGATATTCCAGATATACCTTTCCTATTGGACAGGCTCCGCATGGTCTGCCGAATCCCATTATGAGGTGAGTGCCACGGGTGGAGCGGTCACACGGCGGTATGGTCACAATCGTGATGAGGGAAATCTCAATGCCTCCCATCATTCCAACTACCCTTTGTGGAGGGTCAGGTATTGGCCTTCACGGTCAAACAGCAGATGGTCACTTACCATCTATGCTGGTGGCTGGGGATTGGCTGGGTACAACTACCCAACTGGACAATTAATCAAATCAAGGGGACGTGCAGGGACAACCTGCTTAATCCATTCCGATGGTACGACAGACAATGAGGCGAACGTGCGGGCGAATATTTTCAATCCTCTCAACAGGAGAGGTTCCCCCATACTCGCCAGTGATGATAGCGAACTGGTTTATTATCCGTATTAATATAAGGAGTTTCGAATGGCTATTCTGATGAATCTACCGAAAGAGGACAATATCCTATACACGGATTTCCCAAATGCCTATTGGAGCATTGAGAACATCATATTCAGTACCCTGAATGGATGTTCATACACTCAGTTCAATTTCTGTGCATACCCCTCAAGAGAGGCCAAATACAAAACATTGTTTCCCGTTGAAACAACTTTGAATTGGGGAGGCCCTGTGGGAATGGCCTATACGCCAAAACTGCATAGCTGGGAGGCCACATTCCCCACAGCCGATATCTTCCCCGGTAGCATACCGGTTTCCGAGTCAGACCAAAAGGATACCCTTTACCTCTTTGTGAAGGCTTACCTACACCTCACCGAGGTGGTGGATGTTCTGGAGGAGGAAGCATGAACGAGGATTGTCCGAAAGGCATAAAGAATGAAAAAGATATTGAACGATTAGGGGAGCGGTTTTCAATCATGTTCGAACAACTGGAAAAAGGATTGGATAAATTGGACAAGAAAATGGACGCACTCGACCAGAAATTCGATTTAAAAATCGATGAGCTGAAGAAAAGCATCCCCATACAGATAAATGAGGCTGTCGATGCCAAATGGAAAAGCGGTGTCTATTCCGTGGTGAAATGGCTGGTGATCACGCTGTTGGTAGCCGTTATCGGGGCTGTCATACGTATGTATATAATATAGGGAGAGTGATATGGATTGGAAGATTCTCGGTGTGGTGTTTGCCCTGTCGGTTCTCTGCATCGCCATGTTTCTGGAGATGTACAAGAAGATCATCCGGAAGGATAGGGCAAAGAACTGGGAGTGCATGGTAGTCGCCCTGGTATTCTCGGTTGGGCTGACCATGGTGGCGTATGGGGGACTTAGCCATGAAAACATCCATTGGCCATTGTGTTTCCTGTACGGGGGGATTATGTTCGCCTGCCAGTTCACGCTGGACATGCTGTTCATAAAGAAACTCGGCAAGGCGATTGGAAAAGCCCTACTCAAGCAGAAAGGAGTGAATATCGATGGATTTAACTGGAATGAGTAACATAATCGTCTGGATCGTTGGGGCGTTCGCTCTGCTCCTAGGGTGGCTTGGTATCGAGCGACACAAGGGGAAGCAGAAGGACAAGGTGATTGTCCAACAGGCTCAGGAGATCAAAAAGGAAAGGAAGCAGGGTGATATCTATAAAGTCTCCCAGGAGGCCGTCATTGAGGCCTCAGCGAAGACTGAGGAGATACAGGCTGAACAGAAGGTTACAGAAGAGAAAATCGAGGAGGCCAAAACCGATGAAGAGATTATCAATATTGCCAATGATATTGTGTCTGGTTTTAACGCTCGGCACTAGCTGCCGAACCATTCCGGAAACCGCCAAGATAGATGTGGTTCCCTATGTGGTCGCTCTTCCCACGGCTCCTGACTTGGTGCCGATTCCCACGGATGCTGGAGCGGTGAAAGCCCTGACACTGGATTTATCACGGGTGGACACGTACTCACAGATACTGGAGTGGTATATCAAGTTTCAAAACGCCTACTATAAAACCATCATCCAAGTTATTACAAACTGAATGGTGAAAAAACCACAAGCTTGTGGTATGCTTCCCTCTGAGTAAGTATCTGAATACCAGAGGGGCAGATTTTGGAATATAGACTGGGAGAGTTGTTTTGCGGACCTGGAGGGTTGTCCCTCGGGGCTGTTTCTTCATACATAAAAATTGCTGGAAAAAAAATCTCGATAAAGCATGTATGGGCTTCTGATTACCATAAGGATTCATGTGACACCTATATCCATAATATCTGCAAGGGAAAGCCAGGCTCGGTGATTTGTACCGATGTGAAGGATCTTGATATCGGTTCGTTGCCACCGATCGATGCCTTCGCATATGGATTTCCCTGCAATGATTTCAGCAATGTCGGTGAGAAGAAGGGATTTGATGGTACCTATGGTGCACTGTATTCTTATGGAGTTAAGATCCTCAATATACATCATCCGAAATTTTTCGTAGCTGAGAATGTGAGTGGCCTTACATCCAAGCGCCAGGAAAAAGCCTTTACCAGGATCCTGAATGAATTGAGTTCTGCCGGACCCGGATATGAGATAACCGCACATCTTTATAAAGCGGAGGAGTATGGGATCCCGCAATTACGCCATAGGGTGATCATTGTTGGAATACAGAAACCACTGGAGAAGAAGTTCCAGGTTCCAGCACCGACACATCATCCCGATACGTATAAAACCTGTCAGGAAGCAATTGAAGTCCCTCCAATCGAGGAAGGGGTCCCCAATAATGAATACACAAAGCAGTCCAGTACTGTCATTGAAAGGCTCAGATATATTGGTCCAGGAGAAAATGCATGGTCTCCAAATGTACCGGATCATCTGAAATTGAATGTTCCAGGAGCGAGATTGAGCCAGATTTACAGGCGGATGGATCCATCACGGCCAGCATTTACCATAACAGGCAGCGGGGGTGGGGGAACACATGGGTATCATTGGAAAGAGGATCGTGCCTTGACGAACAGGGAACGGGCGAGGATCCAGACGTTTCCTGATGATTTTGAATTCATCGGTTCCAAGGAAAGTGTTCGAAGACAGATAGGCATGGCGGTTCCCCCCCAGCTGTCACGAATAATATTCGAAAGTATCCTCAAAACCCTTGCGGGGATATCGTACGATTCTGTTGTTGCCAATATTGAGAGGGATTTCTTGTAGGTTCAGAGATCTTGGTGAAAGGGAGGATTGGATGATCAATTACTGGTGGGTCACAAGACCCAAGCGGACACTTGATTCAATTCCAGAGGTATTGGCAACCTTTGCAGGGGTGTCTTTGGACCAGGAATGGCAAAAACAACGGCCTACGCACCTTTCTCTTGAGGAATCTCTTGAACAGGCAGGACTCAAGCGTGTTGGAGAGCGGAGGGACCAGACCGGGGGAGGAGGAAGGACATACCAGGCATGGCTTTTCAGCCTGGGATTGATTCTCATCCAAAGACAAACCAATCAGGTGAAATTGACTTTGGCTGGCGAAGCAATAATGGACGGGAATTCACCTGTTGAGATTCTAAAAGCCCAGGTTCTGAAGTACCAGTATCCCTCCCCGTTTTCGTTGGCTCCCAAAGCACGGAAATCAACCGTTTCTCCGAGATTCCGAATCAGGCCTTTTCGTTTCCTTCTTCGGTTGATGATGGATTCCAGGATACAATACCTGACTCAGGAGGAAGTAGCGAAGATTGTCATCGTTGAAGCAGAGAATGAAACAGAGAACTGTTTCAATCATATTGTGGAGAGATTGCTAGCTTTCAGAACCGATGGAGACTGCTGTCTTTCTCCAAACTTCATATCTGAATATGCACCGACAACAGGAATAGTGAACCCTGAACATCCATATAGTCACTTGACCGATGTTGCGAACACCCTGTTCAATTGGCTGGAATACACACAACTGGCAAGAAGAGATGATGGTATCATGGGGATTCTTGAAGAGAAATTCCTTGAAGTGCAAGCCATTCTTGGTACAGTCCAACCCTTTATTGACCGGCCTGAGGATGAAGAGTATTTTCAACGGAAATACGGTTTAGATCCACAGCATCAGAAAGACACCCGGAATTTACTGCATACTGATACCATCACACCCATGATGATTGCCAATAGGAAGATACAGCAGGCTTTTATCATTGAATCGTTGAAAAAGCCAATATCCAGAATAACAAGTAGCTTGATAGATACTATTGCCGATTCAACAGGCATTAGCAGTAGAATTGTGGAGGATTCACTGATCCGAATGTACCCACACGGGGCGGTCTCCGCTTTCATGTCCAATTATTTTGAGATGGCTTTCAGAGGCCGGGATGAGGCCACGGATTTTGAAAAAGCAACCAGGGATATTTTCAGGGATGTGCTTGGTTTCACCGCTGAGCATGTTGGGCCTCTTGGATTGACACCAGATGTCTTTGTTCTTTCCGATCAGGCACGGTTTGTGGGAATTATCGATAATAAGGCATACAGCAAATACTCGATTTCCAACGATCACTATAATAGGATGGTTCACAACTACATACCTAGATACCAGAGTGAAAGGTATCCGCTAAGGTTTTTCTCATATATCGCTGGTGGATTCGCATCGAACATTGATGCCAGGATCAGAGATATCTACCAGGAAACCCACGTGAATGGAAGTGCGGTACCGGTATCCACATTCATCAAGATGATTGAGAAGGGTGATCTTGAACATACACAATTACTAAAGCTGTTTTCGTGTAACCGGCAGTTATCTTTGGGTGATGTTTGAAATAATGCGAAATACCTACATCATGGCCACGATCTAACAAACTGTAACCCCTTATCTAGCGAAGAAGGTGTTTTTAAATAGCTACAGTATAAAAGGAGTATACTCATGAAATATGATTCTATTCTTTTTGGAAATGGACTTACAATTGCAATTCTTAAAAAAATTGGTGATTCTGTCAAATTAAGTGAAAGAGAGAGAAGGTGTTGCTACTTAAATAATTTTATGTACGAATTGTTATCTGCTCCTATTTTTTCGCCAGAATATAGGAGGTTTTTAAAATTCCTGAATCCTAATTATATAAAACTTGCCGAACAACATAAAGAAGTGAAAAATGCGCTTAACCCTTATATAGATGACATCCTTAATCTAGGATTTGAACGATGGGCTGGAAAATATGTACTAGATGAAATAAACGGGGTATTGAAGAAGTATTTTGATTATCTCTATGTTATATATAATTATTGGTATCGAGAGTTGGAAAACAATGTATTACAGAAAACTGATGTAAAATTGATAATTGAACAAATTATTACCCAACTTGAATCTCAGGGAGATACTTTTTTTACTACAAATTTTGATCTGTTAATAGATAATCCTCATGTATCAAATCCTCTCACTGTGGAACACATCCATGGAAGATTTGTATCTCCTTATACCAAATACGATCAAGTATTAGCGTTTTATATTGACCCTAAGACGTTCTTATACACATATCTATATGGAACTACTGGATACGAAAAAATGTCTTCACTAGGCAATATTCATCAACAACAATATCCATCATACGATTTAGGCTTTTTTTATGACCATTACTCTTGCTTGGGTAATTTATTAATCTATGGCATATCCTTCTCATTTTCAAATATTGTTGATGATACGTTTTATTCGGAATATTCTGAACATGATAAGGACTATATGTTGCGATCAGTTGACGGACATATTATTTATAGACTTAAGATACTTGTTGATAAAGGGTTGGTCAATTCAATAACTATTGCTGTTTATGACTGGGAGCAAGAAATTACCAGATACCAGTCTCTATTCTCCGATCCTGTTTTCGATCATAAGATAAAATTCTTAAAAAGTACTGAAGCTCTTAGCCTTTCGTAACAATCAAACCACCAACGCATTGAACTGATAACCACCGTATCCGTCCATAGAACTACTGATAGAGAAGTAATATTCTACTCATTCACCACGAGTTTTCTCGGCCTTTCCAAAGTCCTAGAAAAGACATATCTAAAATTGACCAATTGACTTTCAATTGGTGTCACGCTGTGTGGTTTGGTGAAGGTTCGACGCTCTTCAGGAACGATTCCTGGATATATAACTACTCAATAACACTCAAACTGCTAGGCCTATCTTTTATCCAGGATTTCACACACTGGTTGTAGCTGTTTCAGAATCTGAGCAGGAGTACGGTGATCGTATTCCCCACGATAAGAGGTGTGGGCCATGAGCTCTAGTAAAATTTTGTTCTCTACTTTTCCAGATATATCCGTTTCAAAACTATGACGCAACGAATATTGAGTTCTCCCTAATAGGTCTATATCTGCTCGCTTCGCAGAAAGTCTAAGGTGTTTATTAGAAACTTCTGGAATTAACATTCTGTCATTAATAGTGAAAAGGTATTCGTTCTTTATATCTAGAAGGTGCTTATTTAATTGCTCAACAGTCTGTTGGGATAGAACCCCGACTTTATATGGTTGTCCGCTCCTTGTCGTTTTTATTGATTTCTTCACACTGCGATTTGTATAATCCACGGATTGTTCAGAGTAGATTCCTCGGTATTCGGGGACATAACTTTCTCTTGTAAGTGCAGCAACCTCTCCTGGACGGAAACCAGTATCTCTCATAATGAGGAAATATACTGCCCACATCCTGGACTGCCAGATCCTTAACAATTCGAACTCATCCCGAGGGAATAGTTTTATAAGATCTACAGGAGTGAAAGGAAGTCGAGGTTTATTTGTAGCATTGATCATTTTAACCCTATCTGCAGGATTCTGGGATACCAACCCTTTTCGTTTAGCTTCATGCATCACAATCCGGAAGCAGAGGAGGATTTTATTCTTGGAATCATCTGATAGCTCTTTCCCATCTTTTTTAGAAAGTAGGTTTAAAAGCCAATCCTCAATAATAACATCAGTTATAGAATCGATAAGATATGCTCCAAACTCAGGAATGATATAGGTATCAAGCCGCGCTTGATGTGAGGTGTAGAACTTGTTTTCATAGTGAAGATTTCGTTTCTCATTCCTGTTTCTATACCCATATCTGTCCTCAGAGAAAAATTTGGAACTGAATTCTTCAAGAGTCGGTATCTTATGATAGATAGGAAGTGTTTTTGACAGCTCTCCCTCTGCAAATCTTATAGCTTCTATAGTGTCCTCAGTCCCGGTGGATATCCATTTCCCTGGGATATGTCGGAACATAACCTGAATCGCTCTTCCTTTCCTGTGAGTTAACCTATAGGGCTTGTTCATACCCTTTTATATCACTAGGAAATTACTATGTAAACAGTATTTGTGAACACATTTATGTACAAACTAAGAAAATAAAAAGAGCTAAGTCATTATATTTTAATGTCTTAGCTCTTGATATTATACTCCCCCGGACGGACTTGAACCGCCGACAGGGTGGTTAACAGCCACCTGCTCTACCGACTGAGCTACAGGGGAATGCACTCATGCATATCGGCGAACAATGGGTAATCTAATGGATTCCGCTGTTTCTGTCAATATGTTTTACAAGGAACGGCCACTTTTCATAGCGTCCGCCATGTATACCCGCCATGTTGATCCGATGATGGTATCCAGATCGCTGAAATGGGGAACCCAGCCAAGTTCATGGCGGGCGCGTGCAGAGGATGCCACCAGTTTAGCAGGGTCGCCAGGGCGGCGGTTGACATATTCTGAAGGTATTTTCTTACCGGAAATCCTCCGGGCAGCATCGACAATCTGCTGGACACTCAATCCATTCTCACTGCCAAGATTCGCGATAAGCGAAGTCTGTTTGGCCATCAGATAATCAGCTGCGCGGACATGCGCGTCCGCCAGATCGCTTACATGGACGTAATCGCGTATTCCCGTTCCATCGAAAGTGGGATAGTCTTTTCCAAAGATAAGGATATTGGGACGCTTCCCAATGGCTGCCTCCATCACCACAGGGATGAGGTTCGCGGGTTTGCGCTCCAAGCCGGTCATACGCCCTTCGGTATCATAACCAGCTGCATTGAAGTAGCGCAAAGATACATAATGGAGACCTTTGAGTTGGGAGAACCAGGCTAGATTCTCCTCGATGGCCAGTTTTGTATATCCGTAATAGTTCTCAGGATTCTTCGGGTGGTTCTCGTCCACCGGCAGATAGGTGGGTTCCCCATAAACCGCGGCAGATGAGGACAGGATGAAATTCATCACACCATGCTTTATACATTCCGAAATAAGAACCAGAGAACCGGTGATATTGTTCCGAGCATAGTTTTCTGGGAAAATCATGGATTCTCCGGCAGCCTTGAGCGCGGCCAGATGTACCACTACATCCCACCCATCACAGAGCACCTGGGCAACCCGCGCAGCATCGAGGATGTCACCTTCATAGAACAGTGTGTCTTTTTGGATATTATCACGGAGGCCTGAGGAAAGATTGTCGAAAATCCCCACAGTATCGCCTCTGCGCAGGAACTCCAGGGCCACATGTGTGCCGATGTATCCGGCTCCACCAAACAACAGTACTCTCATGGCAATCTCCTCCTCTGTGGATCCAACCGATGCTACATCAGGGTTGTTATGAAAAACTTTTAATGATTCCCGAAATCTCCGCAAGATTGTGATTGAGCTGTTCAGGAGTCTTGGCCTCGGTCACCAGACGCAGGAACGGCTCGGTATTGGATTTACGTACATTGAACCACCATGTGGGAAACTCGATGCGGTATCCATCGAAATCCAAAACCTTGGTGGGTTTTTGTTCCAGGGCATACTTGTGATACAAAGCCGCCATGGCCTCATCTTTTCGCTCCAGTTTGAAATTGATCTCCCCGCTATTTGCATAGACCACGATGGAATCAATCAACGAGGAGAGGGTTTTACCCTCGGCATGGAGTCTGACAACCACCTGCAATACGATCAGCGAAGCCAGAAGGCCTGAGTCACAATAGTTGAATTCGCGGAAATAATAATGTCCAGCCAGTTCCCCGCCAAAAATCCCGTTGATCTCTTTTAGTTTGGCTTTCGCATAGGCGTGGCCGACTTTCCATGTGGTCACAGTAGCGCCCAGTTTCTCCAGATACTCCGTGGTCGAACGGCTGGTGCGGATATCCTGGAGCATGTTGCCCTTTTCAGTGGCAAGATAGTAGGAACCAATCACCGCGGTGATGTAATCGGGTTGGATGAAACGGCCTTTCTCATCAATGAACATCACCCGGTCGGCATCGCCATCATAGATGATTCCCACATCGCTATGGTTTTTCAGCACCGCGGCCTTGATATCGGCGCAGTTTTTCTCTTCAAGAGGGTTCGGTTCATGGGCAGGGAACGTCCCATCGAAATGGTCGTAGAGATAATGGTGGTTGGATCCCAACAGGTCTTTCACCAAAAGGTTTGCCATACCATGGGAGAGATCGAAGCTCAAGTCTAAGGTTTTTAGGTCCGGTACATAGGGCCGGAGAAAATCCAGGTAGTCCTGTTTGACCGAAGTATCCAGAATCCTGCCTTTTTTAGCTACAGGGACGGTGTCCTGGGTAAGCACAAGGTGTTCCAGCTCACGCAGTCCGGAATTCTCGCCAACTGGCAGTGCCTTGGCACGGGAAATCTTGAGTCCGTTGTAGATGGCGGGATTGTGACTGGCAGTGATCTGCACGGATCCTCCCACATTGAGATGCACTGTGGCGAAGTAGACCATGGGGGTGGTTGCCAAACCGATATTCAGAACATCGGCGCCGGCATCGGTGATACCGCGGCATACATGCGCGAAAATCTCATCGCTGGTGGTGCGTACGTCGCGTCCGACCACTATTTTATCGCATTGCAGCAGTCCCGGCAGGAAATAACCAACCTTATATACTGTTTCCTTATCGAAATCCTTATTGTAGATGCCTCTGATATCGTAGGCTTTGAACGCTCCCATGTCATACCTCCTGCAGTGCTTGTAGAAATTTTTTAAGGTCAATCAGCTCGAAGAAGTACGTTTCTCCATCTTTTAGCACGACCCGGGTGACCATCGCGCGGAACAGACGGCCCAATGAATTCGCAGGTTCAATATTTTTCTGGGCGGTGTATCCCTGCGCACAGCTGATTGCTTTCGATTTGGCGACTACGCTGATGCTTTCAATTTCTCCAGCAGAAAAAGACCGTTCGAATTTCTCATAGGGCGCGGCATTTTTCCTTGGTTTGATCTGTATGCCGAAAATCGCGGGTTGCCGCTCGAAATCCTCAAAATGGAATACACCCGCTATCTGGTAGAGGAATACACCGTATTCACGGATAATCCCGCTATCAGACGCGAACCAGGTACTGTATGTTCTGAACCCGATAGGACCCCCGAATCTTGTCTCAAGATTCTGGATGAATTGTGCCGTGTCATCTTGCATCGCTTTCCTCTTCACTATCTTTTTTTTATATTATCATATATACTGCGGCGTTGAAAGGCAACTAAGAAAGGTGATGGACAGCTATACAGGAAAGGATTTCGGTAAGTTATTGAAGCATAATGCCCTGCAGATGCGTAGAATCATGCTCAATGAGCAGACGGATTGCATGCGGGTGTATGATCGGAATCTCGAAACCCTGCCCATCACAGTAGATCTGTATGGACCGTATACGCGTATAACCGATTATAGCGATGGCGGGCTTTCCGATGAGGACCAGGCCCAGGTGTGCGATATCGCATCACGGATGCTGTATACCGAACCTGACCATGTTATCTACCATGAGCGTAAAAAGCGGCTGGGTAAGGAACAACATGGATTGTTGGCGGAATCCTCCTTGGAATTCACTGTGCAGGAGCGTGGGTTGTCTTTCATAGTCGATCTGAAAAAACGGATCGACACGGGATTGTTCCTCGATCAGGCTGTAGCCCGTTCTGAAGTCCGCAAGGTTTCGGGTGGGATGGCTGTTCTGAATCTGTTCTCCTATACAGGTACGTTTTCGGTCTATGCCGCTGCAGGAGGAGCCCGGAGTGTTGTCTCGGTGGACCTTTCATCGACTTACACTGATTGGTGTGAAAAGAATCTGGCCGCGAACGGGTTTTCAGGGGGTGCGTATCCCTGTGTTTCCCAAGATGCTGGAGAGTATATATGGAAAGCTGTGAAAGAGCGGAGGAAGTTTGATCTGATCATTCTGGATCCTCCGAGTTTTTCCAACAGCAGAAAAATGGAGCATGATTTCGATGTGCAACGTGATTACGTTTACTACATCAGGCTCCTCAACGGATTATTGGTAGATGGTGGCAAGCTTTTGTTCTCAACGAACCTTGGAATATTCCAGTTCGACAAAGGCAGAATCCACGGATATGACGTGAGAGAAATAACAAGGGATGTCGCGGCTCCCGGGTTCTCCACGAAGAAGAATTCTCTAAGGAGTTGGATTTTGGAGAAAAATCAAGATTGGAAAGCCCCTCTCGAAGAAGAGATGCGGGTGTCCCAGGCTGCCGATGGGCAGATTGAACATGATGGGACTGAAGAAGTGATGGCCGAAGAGCCCGTGGCGGAAATGGATCCGGAAGAAAGTGTGGATGCCGCTGAAGTCGAGTTTGATGAAGAGTCCGCTGAGGAATCCGATGAAGAGTCCGCTGAAGAAGAATTGGACGATGAGGATGATGATTTGGTCTTGGATTGGGATGAGGAAGATCAGCCTGTAGAAGGCAGTCAGGAAGGTGAGGCCACAGCAGTTCCTGTTGTTGCGCGCAAACCCCGTCGGAAAGAAGAGCATCTGGACCGTCACCATGATCCGAAAAGTGAAGATGGTAAAAACGCCAAGCAGAGACGTTTTGAACGCAGACATGCCAGCGAGATTGCGGCTGGAACTGTGACAGTTCCCGAAACCTACGCGTCTCCCAGATCTGAGAACAGCGATCGTCCCCGCGAGGATCGCCCAGATAACCGCGACCGCGCTCCGAGGAGTTACGACCGTCCTTATGGAAACGATCGTGCACCCCGGAGTTTTGACCGCGATCGGCCGCAAGGTGACCGTCCCCGTTTTGACAGACCCTATGACCGTGAGCGCGCCCCTAGAAGTTTCGACCGCGATCGGCCACAAGGTGACCGTCCCCGTTTTGACAAGCCCTATGACCGTGACCGTGCACCCCGGAGCTTCGACCGCGATCGGCCGCAAGGTGACCGTCCCCGTTTTGACAAGCCCTATGACCGTGACCACGCACCCCGGAGCTTCGACCGTGACCGGCCGCAGGGTGACCGTCCCCGTTTTGACAAGCCCTATGACCGTGACCGCGCCCCTCGGAGCTTCGACCGTGACCGGCCGCAAGGTGACCGTCCCCGTTTTGACCGTCCTTACGACCGCGACCGTGCACCTAGGAGCTTCGACCGCGATCGGCCGCAAGGTGACCGTCCCCGTTTTGACAAGCCCTATGATAACGACCGTGCTCCCAGAAGTTTCGACCATGACCGGCCGCAGGGTGACCGTCCCCGTTTTGACCGTCCTTATGATAACGACCGTGCTCCCAGAAGTTTCGACCATGACCGGCCGCAGGGTGACCGTCCCCGTTTTGACCGTCCTTACGACCGCGACCGTGCTCCCCGGAGTTTCGACCGTGATCGGCCACAGGGTGACCGTCCCCATTTTGACAGACCCTATGATCGTGACCGCGCCCCCAGAAGTTTCGACCGCGATCGGCCTCAGGGTGATCGTCCGCGCTTTGACAAGCCCTATGACCGTGCTCCCCGGAGTTTCGACCGCGATCGACCGCAAGGTGACCGTCCCCGTTTTGACAAGCCTTATGAAAACGACCGGGCTCCCAGGAGTTTCGACCATGACCGGCCAGAAGGCGACCATGTTTACGAGAGTACGCCACGTGTAAGTGACAGTTCCCGTTCTGAACATAGAAGTGGGCCAAAACCTTATGGTTTTGATCAATTCAAACCTACCCGCACACGGGGAGAGGAAGAAACCCCCTTCTGGCTCGAAAAAGAGAAGAAGGACGAGAACAACTGATTGTAGATTGGATATGATTTGTTATGGATTACCACTAGGGACTGCGGTTCCTAGTGGTGTTCAAACCATCCATCCATATTGCCGATAATCGAAACACAACAGGATTTTTTCAGATGGGTACTGTGTTCATCGGTTATCCGGCATTTCCATTGTGTCCCCAACGCCTTTTCGGAGCATCCTGGAGTCCCAGGAAACGGACAGGGTTGCGGCTGGCAAAACCTTCAATCTCTTCCGAGGTGAAAGGTGAATTCTCAAAAATACTGTAATAATTGGTATAGGATTCGACTTTGGCAAGATTCACCGTGAAATCAGAACCGAACATGGAGTGTTCCAGCACTGTGTGGACCAATTTTTCATCCTTCTCTCCATCGATGAACGTTTTCAATTGTTCGTAGAATCTGGGATCAGTCCCCGAGAATGAGAAATCAGCATAGACCTGTTCATAACGCCGCATCAGTTCCATCAGTTCCTTGAACCAAGGATCGTCGGCGATATTGTCATTGAGAGCTTTCAACGGGGATTTTGCCAGTGGATTGTATTGTTTCCCATAATGGGCAAAATCGATCCGTATATGGGGATAATGCTCAAAGACCGGTATCCAGGACTCTGGTGAGGTATACTGCTGGGCCAGTTTCGCGGTGATACCACGGAATCCCTGGTCATCGCAGTGGGTGATGATGGGCAGATCCATTCTCTCGCAAAACCCATAGATCAGTCTGATCTTCTCCAGTTTCACTGGATCCTCGGGCCATGGATTGGTTCCCAGCGGTGGATACAGCTTGATACCGCGGAAATGCTTTTGGCCATTGGATTGTTTGGAGTTCCACTGGGCTGCATGGTCGGTGCGTACATAGGTGTCCAGCAATTTCTGGATAAAATCCGCAGTATGGACTTCTGGATTGACACCGAGGAATGGGAAGAATTCCAGCAGACCCTCCGGACGGATATTGCGATACCATTCAATGCCATCCAGAGTGTCCTTCACATAGTCAAGGATTTTATCCTGTTGCTCGCTGGTGTAATAGGAACGGCCCCATTCATCCTGATCCTTTGAGAAATCCATCACCAAAGGATTCAATGCGACCTTATCGTACACTTTATCCCGGAAATGGAATTTTCCCTCACGGATAAAAGACTGGGCCGGGTACATGAGATTGGCAGGTTGTTTGCCTTTGGAGACCGGGGGATGGCTGTACTGCCCACAAAGATCATCCTCCATCATAGCGAAAATCTCGCCGATAGGACGTTCGAATACACTGAACATGTTCAGTATGGTGACCAGTCCCTGTTGCCCACGGTTGGCGGGCGTGAGCAGATACCCAGGTGAGAGCATTCCACTGGTAACAAATTCAGTGAATCCATTGGTGACGGAGTTCACCAATGAAATAAAATTGGGATGGTTCAGATTCATCGCATGCATATGTGAGTCAAAAAAATATTTCAACATGTTTTAAGTATAGCTGAATAAAAAAGGCCGTCAACCGTTAAGTTGGTGGCCTTTACAATGGGTTTCCCTCATCTCAGTTTTCTGTTTTCTGCTGTTTTTTCGCCCAGGAATCCTTCAAGGTGACAGTACGGTTGAACACCGGGTGCTGTGGAGTGTGGTCAACGCTGTCAGCCATGAAATACCCGCTGCGCATGAACTGCAGGTATTCACCCGCTTTAGCCTCGCGCAGCGAGGGCTCCAGTTTGCAGCGGTCGATCACCACCAAGGATTCCGGATTGATATCATCCAGATAATTCCCGGTGGCTCCACCTGGATATTCGGAGTTGAACAGTTTGTCATACATGCGGATGGTTCCATCAATAGCGTGTGGCAGGCTTACCCAGTGGCTGGTTCCCCGGACTTTGCGACCATCGGGGGTTGTCCCGCCCTTGGATTCGGGATCGTAGGTACACCTGACTTCCACAATATCGCCCTGTTCATTCTTGACCACCTCGGTGCAGGTGATATAGTAGGCATGTTTCAAGCGGATCTCATTGCCAGGATAGAGGCGGTGATAACCTTTGACAGGGACTTCCATGAAATCCTCCCTCTCGATATAGAGCTCACGGGAGAAGGGAATCTTACGGGTACCCATCGCAGGATCTTCAGGATTGTTGTCCGCATCGATATATTCCACCTGGCCTTGTGGATAGTTGGTGATAACCAGTTTGAGAGGATCCAGCACAGCCATGACCCGCTTGGCGCGTTTGTTGAGATCCTCGCGCGCGCAGAATTCCAGCAGATTGTAATCAACTACGCTCTCGACTTTAGCCACTCCAATGCGCGATACAAAATCCTTAAGCGATTCAGGACTGTATCCACGGCGGCGGATTCCGCTGATGGTAGGCATGCGGGGATCGTCCCATCCGGTCACAAGGCCCAGTTTCACCAGATTGAGGAGCCGCCGCTTGCTCATCAGAAAATAGCTGATATTGAGCCGGGCGAATTCATACTGATGGGGAGCATGGTCGATACCATCGATACTGGTAGCCCAGTCATACGCAGGGCGGTGATCCTCAAACTCCAAGGTGCAGATGGAATGGGTGATTCCTTCGATCGCATCGCTGATCGGGTGGGTGAAGTCATACATGGGATACACACACCATTTGTCACCGGTGCGGGGATGGGAAGCGAATTTGATACGGTACAACGCAGGGTCGCGCATATTGATATTGGGACTGGCCATGTCGAGTTTGGCCCGAAGAAGAAACGACCCTTCAGGATGTTTTCCCGCATGCATTTCTTCGAATAACCTCAGATTCTCCTCAATGGACCGATCCCGGTCCGGACTATTGCGTCCCGGTTCGGTCAAAGTACCGCGGTATTCCTTCATCTGCTCAGCGGTGAGGCTGTCGACATAGGCCTTGCCCTGCTTGATGAGATCGACCGCGATCAGGTACAGCTGGTCATAGTAATCGGAGGCATAATACTCATGCTTGCCCCAATCGAAACCCAACCAACGGATATCCCGTTTGATTGAGTCGATATATTCCATATCCTCTTTTTCAGGATTGGTGTCGTCAAACCGTAGATGGCAACGCCCCCCATATTTCTGGGCAAGTCCGAAATTGAGGCAAATCGATTTGATATGCCCGATATGCAAATAGCCATTGGGTTCTGGCGGAAAGCGGGTGACAATCTCGCCATTGGGTACTTTGTGGGCAGCCAGATCATCCTCGATGATTCTTTCCAGGAAATTCAGGCTCTTTTCTTCAGTGTTGTCCAGTTCGGTAATATCCATTTTTTCTTCCTTCGCCTCTTCCAAAGGAGGCTCTGCAGTTGTTGCGATTCTATCACACAGGCGGCTGAAAAATCCAGATTCCGAAAAAAAATGGGCAACAATCTGGAAAAATGAAGGGAAATGATTGATGATGTAGGCGAAAACCGGTAGGAAACGTTTTAAATATTGCATACAATATGATGGACTGCGCCATCCCTGTTGAAAGGACAGCATGTGGTGTTGTCCGGTATTATTTTTTATGTATAACGGAGGAACGAATGGATACAAGAACATTGGCGAATGCAATCCGTATCTTAAGTATGGATGGCGTGCAGAAAGCGAATTCCGGACATCCCGGAGCTCCTATGGGGATGGCAGATATCGCAGAGGTCGTTTGGCGCAAGGCGATGCGCCATAATCCAAAGAATCCGGCATGGGCTAACCGTGACCGCTTTGTTCTTTCCAATGGACATGCCTCGATGCTGCTGTACTCCCTCCTGCACCTTTGCGGGTATGATCTTTCGATTGAGGATCTTAAGCAATTCCGGCAATTCAATTCACGCACAGCTGGCCATCCTGAGTATAAACGAACCCCAGGTGTGGAAACCACTACGGGACCTCTTGGACAGGGAATCGCAAATGCCGTGGGGATGGCACTTGCCGAGAAGTGTCTGGCAAGCCAATTCAACAAGGAAGGATTTCCTGTGGTCGATCACTATACCTATGCTTTCTGTGGTGATGGCTGTCTTATGGAAGGCATTTCCCATGAAGCCGCCTCGCTTGCGGGTACATGGAAGCTTGGCAAACTCATTGCTTTCTACGACAATAATGGCATTTCAATCGATGGAGAAGTGAAACACTGGTTAACCGATGATACCGCCATGCGGTTTGAAGCCTATGGTTGGCAAGTTATCCGCAACGTCAATGGTCATGATACTTCTGCGATTGAAAAAGCCTTGGCAGAGGCCCAGGCCAATACCAACCAGCCATCACTGATTATCTGCCGGACCACCATTGGATTCGGTTCTCCCAATAAGAGCGGCAAATCGTCCTGTCATGGAGCTCCTCTTGGCAGCGAGGAAGTCGTCCTTGCCCGTAAAACACTTGGATGGCAATATGAGGAACCTTTCTTTATCCCCAAGGAGATATACAAGGAGTGGGATAGAACCGAACAAGGATCTGCATATGAACAGGCTTGGAATGAACTGTTCTCTTCTTACCAAAAAGCCTATCCTGAACTGGCCCGTGAACTGGAGCGAAGACTGAAAGGCGCTTATCCTGTTGGATGGGAGGCCTCCTTTGACAAGGTGATTGCCCAATGGCAGGCTGAAAAAGTCAAGGTCGCTTCACGCAAAGCCTCCCAGATGGCTCTTGATGTACTCGGACAGCTGCTGCCAGAACTTATCGGTGGTTCCGCGGATCTTACGCCTTCCAACCTTACCCAATGGAAAGGGGTTCAGGATTTCAATCCTGAGAATGGAACCGGAACTTATATCCGCTTTGGTGTCCGTGAGTTTGGCATGGCTGCCATTCTCAATGGTGTGGCTTTGCATGGAGGGTTCCTGCCTTATGGCGCCACCTTCCTTATCTTCATGGAATATGCCCGCAATGCGCTGCGGATGGCCGCTCTTATGGGATTGCGTGAGGTCTATGTCTTTACCCATGACTCCATTGGTCTGGGCGAGGATGGTCCTACCCATCAACCGGTTGAACAGATCGCATCGCTCCGCATGACGCCCAACATGGTCACCTGGCGACCTTGTGACGCAGTAGAGACCGCGGTTGCCTGGAAACAGGCGGTCAAGCGCTCTGATGGACCCTCAGCGCTTTTGTTGAGCCGTCAAAACCTGGAACCCCAGAATAGAACCGATGACCAACTGGCTCTGATTGCCAAGGGGGCGTATGTCCTTTGGGAATCGGGTGTGGAACCTCAGATCATCCTGATTGGAACCGGTGCTGAACTCTCTCTGGCTATGGAAGCCGGAAAGAAGCTCGCGGCTGAGAACAAGGCGGTCCGGGTGGTGTCGATGCCTTCTCCAGAGGTTTTCGAGCAACAGGGAAATGCCTATAAAGACACTGTGCTGCCGGCTTCTGTTAAAAAGCGGGTGGTGGTCGAGGCGTCATGGACTGACTATTGGTTCAAATATGTTGGTTTTGAGGGCAAGATTGTAGGTATGCATAGCTTCGGTGAATCAGCCCCTGCGGAAAAACTGTATGAGCACTTTGGTATCACCGCTGATGCTGTCTATAAAGCGGCACTTTCTCTGTTCTAAAGGGTATTGCTACACTATACGCCCGCTCTGTCCAACGGAGACGGGCGTTTTCTTTTTTCCTGGCAGTTGGATTTTCCTCTGATATTGTACAAGGAATGCCCATGCAAGGGGCATCCAATGGGAAATGGCCAATAAAAATCTCCCAGACCCGTGACAATTCCTTTGATTGGGAGTATGGTTGCCATTATATGGCATGGTCACGGAAAAACCCCTTGTTTTCACAATTGATGAGCATCTCATTGCCTATCATGGCTTCCAATCTGTTACAGATACTCTACAATATGGTGGATGCCTTCTATCTGGGAAAGCTGGGCAAGGAGGCAATCTCGGCTCCTTCGATATCCCAGAATGTCTCCAATTTCCTGATTGTGTTCGGCACGGGTTTTTCCATCGCCGGCACCACCTTGATTGCCCAGGCTTTCGGCGCGGACCGCAGGAACCGTGAGCGGATCGACTTCCTTGCATCGCAGGTTTTCTCCATCAATATCTTCATGTCAATGGTGGTGGTATTGCTGGGTACCACCTTGTGCGAGCCGTTGCTGCGCTTGCTGGCCGTCCCCGAAGGTATCACTTTCACCTATACCTACCAGTACATGTTCATCATCTTCCTCGGCACGCCGTTTATGTTCGGTGATATGATTTTCCGTTCCACTCTGCAAGGAATGGGCAATTCCCTCACTCCGCTGTACACTCAAATGGTAGGCATGCTGCTCAATGTGGTGTTGGATCCGATTTTTATTTTTGGATGGGGACCGATTCCCGCGATGGAGGTCGCCGGCGCGGCCATAGCCACCAATATCGCCAGGTTTGTCTCCTGTGGAATCTCGATGATGATGCTTTTCCGGGGTACTAAAGGAGTGCGCATCCGTCTAAAGTATCTGAAGCCGGAGAAACACACCTCGCGCCTTATTTTCCGGATTGGTTTGCCAGCTTCCATTGGCCAATCGTTCTCATCACTGGGTTTTGCTGTGATACAGGGTGTCGTCAATGGTTTCGGACCTGCGGTGATCGCGGCTTTCGGTGTGGGAAACCGGACTACGGCGCTATTCAACATGCCAGCCCAGGGTATCAGTGCCGGTTGCGCGGTGCTGGTTGGAAAAAAGCTCGGTGAGAAACGTCCCGATGAAGCTGAATCGGTAGTTTTCCTGGCATTGAAGGTTATTGGGATTTTTATCAGCATCGGTATGTTACTGGTGTTTTTCTATGGCAGATATGTGGTGATGTTCTTTGTGAACGATCCCGAAGTGGTTGCCTATGGAGTGGAAATGTTCCACTTCACCACAGCTTCGGTAGCGGTATTCGCCCTCTATACGGTAATCTGCGGAGCTTTCCAGGGGGGTGGGGTGACCCGTCCTGTGATGGCCTTGAATTTGGTACGTCTCTGGGGATTGCGCGTACCGCTTTCGTACCTGTTGCCTGGGCTTTGGGGTCTTGGAACCAAGGGTATCTGGCTGGCGATGCTGTTTTCCAACGCAATTGTCGCCATATGGTCATTCATATTGTTCAGAACGGGTAAATGGAAGGTCTCCATCGATTTCAATTCCAAGTAGAGTAGCGATGGATTCCTGTACATGTATGGTAAATAATAGTAGACTATACGCTAAGTCGCCAGTGGATTTCAGGAGGCTAGTGGATGGATAATGGCCACCGGATAAACAGACACCCGGTTCTGAGAGTGGTGCGCGCTATTGGACTCATTGTTCTGGCCATTCTGGCCGCCACGGGGATATTCCTATGGACCCGTTCCCTTCAGGATAAGAACGAACAGATAGAGCAGCGTAAGGCTTTAGCCGAGGTCCTCCGTGAGAAAGGTGAGACCGGCCTGCTGGAAATGGCCGGTATTCCGGTGAACAACATCTTCTATGGTGACAATGGAGTTACCCTGTTTCAGGGGGACATGGCGACCTATCGGTATAGCGCCGATGAATTGCAGAACATATCGGTATATGAGAGTTCCAACCAGAGTGTCGTCCATATAACCACCATCTCACAAGGCAGTGTGAATACCTTTCTGGAAGCATTGCCTGAGAAAGGCACCGGTTCGGGTATTGTGATTTCCAAGGATGGTTATATTCTTACCAATGCCCATGTGGTGAATGGAGCCTCCGAACTGGATATCCGGCTGTATGATGAATCAACCCATAAGGGGATTCTGGTCGGAGTGGACCAGGAAAACGATCTGGCGGTGCTGAAAATCACCTTGCCTGAGAATATGGTGCTTTCTCCCATCAAGTTCGGTACAGCGACCGATCTCAAAGTGGGACAGAAACTGGTGGCGATTGGCAATCCTTTTGGCTACGACCGCACCATGACCATCGGAATGGTTTCAGGCCTGGGCCGTCCTGTCAGGACCGACACCAACACCGTCATCAACGGGATGATCCAGACCGACGCGGCGATCAATCCTGGCAACTCAGGGGGGCCGTTGCTCAATGGCCGGGGAGAGATGGTGGGGATCTGCACTACAATCCATAGCACAACCGGGGGTTCCCAGGGCATTGGGTTTGCCATCCCGGTGGATACCGCGATCTCGGTTATTCCCGATCTGATCAAACATGGCAAGGTGGTACGGGGGTGGCTTGATATCACCATGGTGCAGTTGGAAAGCCGGATTGTCGAATACGCACAGCTGGGTGTCTCCAATGGTTTGCTGGTCTCACAAGTGGTTGAGGGCGGCAAAGCAGAGAAAGGTGGCTTGAAAGGCGGTACCGACAAGGTGCAGTATGGTTCCTCAATCATCTTTCTGGGTGGGGATGTGATTGTGGAAGTCAATGGCGAGAAAATCTCTGAATACAGTGATCTGTACAGTGCTCTGGTGAATACCCATCCGGGTGATGTGGTTCCAGTGAAAGCCATACGCAAAGGTGAGCTGAAGACCTTGCAGATAGAACTTATCAATCGCCCCGAAAAAATGGAGTGGATCGTCCGATGAACAATCAATTCCGGGTAGTTGCAGAATACGAACCAGCTGGGGACCAGGCTGAGGCCATAGATCTTCTGGCGGCGGGTCTGGAGTCGGGTTTCGAGCGTCAGACACTGAAAGGCGTCACTGGTTCAGGCAAGACGTTCACGATGGCCAAGATCATCGAGAAAGTCCAGCGTCCAACCTTGGTGCTCTCCCATAACAAAACCCTGGCAGCCCAGCTGTACCGCGAGTTCAAATCTTTTTTTCCGGATAACGCGGTGGGTTATTTTGTCTCTACATACGATTATTATCAACCCGAGGCCTATGTTCCCGGCAAAGATCTGTATATTGAAAAAGATGCTGATATCAATGATGAAATCGATCGTTTGAGATTGTTCGCCACTTTCTCATTGATGGAACGGCGGGATGTGGTCATTGTATCAACGGTCTCGTGTATATTTGGCCTGGGAAATCCCATGTCTCTGCGTGATATGACCAAGATCTTTACAGTAGGTGAATTGTTTGATCATAAAGAGGATCTGGAACAGCTGGTCCGCATGCAATACAGCCGCAACGATATGGTGTTGGAGCGGGGTTCCTTCCGGGTGCGGGGTGATGTAGTGGAGATCTGTCCCGCATATCTCGAACAGGCTGTGCGTATCAGGATCAATTGGGATACGATCGGTTCTTTGGAGTGGTTCGATCCTATATCAGGCGTGATTCTGGAAAAAGCCACGTCAGTCACCCTCTATCCAACCAGACAGTTCGTCATGCCGCCACAGCAGATACAAGCGGCGGTTGAGCGTATCCGGCATGAAATGGAAGAGCAGTATGCGTTTTTCCTGCGCACTGGCAAACCTTTGGAAGCTGAGCGTATCAAAACCCGCGTGGAGTATGATTTGGAGATGCTCCAGGAGGTGGGGCATTGTTCTGGTATCGAGAATTATTCCCGGCCGCTGGGCAATCGCAAGGAAGGCGAGGCTCCTCCGGTGCTGCTGAACTATTTTCCCGATGGATTCCTCACTTTCATCGATGAATCGCATGTCACTTTGTCGCAGATTGGCGCCATGTACGAAGGCGATCGCAGCCGCAAGCTCAATCTGGTCAATTACGGGTTCCGCCTGCCATCGGCTTTGGACAACCGACCCTTGAAATTCGATGAGTTTGACCGGACGTGTGGACAACGCATCTATGTATCGGCCACTCCTGGAAAGAAAGAAACCGAGGAATCGGCGCAGATTGTCGAACAGGTGATCCGACCCACTGGATTGCTGGACCCCAAGGTGGAAGTACGTCCTACAGAAGGCCAGATGGAGGATCTGTACGGGGAAATCCGCAAGACAATCGCTAAAAAACAACGGGTGCTTATCACCACCCTGACCAAACGGATGGCCGAGGATCTGAGTAATTATTTGGGGAATCTAGGCTTGCGGGTGCGTTATCTGCATTCGGAGATTGAAACAATCGAGCGGGTCGAGATTCTACGTGATCTGCGGCTGGGCACCTATGATGTGTTGGTGGGAATCAACCTATTGCGCGAAGGCCTGGATCTTCCTGAAGTCTCTTTGATCGCCATACTGGATGCCGATAAGATCGGTTTTCTCCGTTCGGCAACTTCGCTGATCCAAACCATTGGCCGGGCTGCCCGTAATGTGGATGGTCGGGTCATCATGTATGCTGACCGGAAAAGCGACGCCATGGTGGAAGCCATCCGGGAAACCGAGCGGCGGCGGGCGACGCAGGAAGCCTATAATACGGAACATGGTATCGAACCCAAGACCATCATCAAGGCCATACAGGACCTGATCTCACGTGAGAAAGTGGAGAAGGAGGAGATCCAAAAAGGCGATATCGCGGTGCTCAAGAGCCGTTACAACCTTCTCATAGCAGCTGATCGCAAAAAATATATCCGGGAGTTGGAGCAGGAGATGCTCGAACATGCCAAGAACCTTGAGTTCGAACAAGCCGCTCTATGCCGGGATGAGATCGAGTCCGTCAAGAACATGCGGATCTGAGTGGATAAAGAATCCTACCAGGTGTCGCTGAACAGCACCATATCCAAGGGTCCATCATTGATCTGGGCACACTGGTTGTAGAATTCAGACCATCTGGCGACCCCTGAATCGATATATCCCCCGACTTTCTGGATACTGTAGCGGTACAGATCTCCGATAGTGATGAGGTTCCCATTCTGAGCTGGAATCGGGTGGTCGGTATCGAGGTATCCGGACACATGGGTAAGCACGCCGTCAGTATCGATGGTCTCATCTGTACCATCAGACTGATTCCAACCCAGGGCTTCCAATAGATAATAGGTGAAGTGTCCATGGTAATGGTTAACCGGATCATCCGGTTCCGAGTCAGTATCATAGGCATGGTAAGCGCTTTTAGTCGCGTAGTCCTCCATATCCCTAAAGAACACATCCTCATGTGATACACCGTCTGCCAAGGAGGCCGCGATGGTGAAGAAGCGTGGGTCGTAATCCAGATTGAGTCTGACAGTGGTTTCATCGTAATCATCCACGAACTGTCCGCTGTAACATGAATCCAGAACAAGGACCTTTGAGCCTTTCATAGATTTTATCTGTGCCTGCAATTCAGACACACCAAGATATGTGTATAAAAAAGAAGAGAAAGAAGGCAAGGCTAGACTGGCTTCTCCGTTGGCAGTGTCCAGGTATCCGTGTCCCGAGTAATAGACAAAAAGGATATCCGTATCAGTTATCTGTGTGTTGATGGTTTTCAATTGCGCCAGCACATTTGTTCTGGTTGGATACAGAGCGCTAGTGGAGTCGGAACCGGTTCCCTCCTGGAACATGGTGGTTCCTGAGTATGCCAGCCCCTTCAAGGTTGCCAATTGTTCCATCGCGGCAGACAGCTCCTTGGCATCGCGGATTGTGCCATGGAGATTGTCACTTGGGTAAGCATTGTTTTTATAATCGCAGGCGATGTACAGCGCGTGGATGGTGGGGGCAACCGGTTGCTCATAGAACAGCTCACACGAGGTGGACACAAGCGTTAGGTTGACGAGTATCACCAGGATGTTCACCCAGGGGAGATGCTTAAGGCTTCTCATGGCGTTTCTTCCATTACCGGGTGCCGGTTGTAACGCCATCGTAAACCAATTCCGGCTGAGACCGATACATAGTCCGCGCGGATATCCACGTGGAGGGGTACCGTCAGATCCAGACGGTTCTGGCGGCCACTATCCATAAACAACCTGAATTCGCCGATGGTGGATAGCCTGAGGATTGCCGAGAAATCATAGGCATCCGTATAAAAGCTGCACAGAAAATGGATGGCTTCGGTGATGGAGAAAAATCCCCCCAGATCAAAGGTCACATCGACCACCGGGCCGAGTCCGATGAACGCACGCCATGACAAGGTCCCATAGGCCAGGGAGCGCGAAGCGAACACCATGGCCAATCCTCCCGACAAGCCCACTTTGGGGGTGAGAGAAAGGGAAAACGGCGTAAGGACCACATTGCCAGCCAGATGGCTGCGGATGGGCAGTGGGTTAGCATGTGCCTGACCAGGGATGCTTCCATACCAATCGATATCGAAACTGGTTCCGATGGGATTGACCCAAGTGGGGAGCGCCCCCAGCGGGTTTGTGGTCAATATCAGCAACATCAGTGCGAATATGAAAAGTCCTGTTTTCCGTCTGTTGGTCGTCCTGCTTCCCATCATTGGCTAGTATATCCTTTCAGGCTGTATATGTCACGTCTTGTATATCCTATATGAACTACCCAGAGAGGTGCCTTTCCACTTCGATTCCCCGGTGATCATTGTTCCCGTATCATACCATCCACATATACAGTCAGATCGCTGGTCCTAATGCCCAAAGTGAGGGTTCCTCCCTGGGGTCTGAACCGTGAATAGGCTAGGATGCGGTGTTTCTCCCATTCACACTCCAGCAGGTAACGGCCTCCCTGGTATTCACAACCTGTCAAGGTGGTTTTGGAAAACCGCAGATGCGGCAGGAATTCAGGAAATGCCAACTGGGGATTGTCGTGGACGATCACCCGTTCGGGGCGGAAAAAGATCTGCTGGTTGCCACTGTTGCTTTTAAACACTACTTTTCCAGGATTTCCATTGGTTGATACCAGTGTGCGGAGCATGACATCATAGGGAAGCAAGGTGCCCTCACCCATGAAATTGGCGGCGAACAAGGTAGCCGGTTCCATGTAGACCGTTTCAGGAGTATCCAATTGCTCCATCTTGCCATCATGCATGACCATCACGCGGTCACTGATGGTCAAGGCTTCTTCCTGGTCGTGGGTGACATACAAAGTGGTGATTCCCATGGTATCGTGGATGGTACGGATTTCCTGGCGCAGATGCTTGCGCAGTTTTGCATCCAGTGCCGATAGCGGTTCATCGAGCAGTAGAAGTTTCGGTTTGGCCGCCAATGAACGGGCTATGGCAACCCGTTGCCGTTCACCGCCACTGAGTTCAAAAGTCTTGCGTTTCTGATACCCCTCAAGTCCAACCATGGCGACCAGATCTCCTACAAGCATAGTGCGTTCATGGCGTTTGATTTTTTTTAACTTGAGGCTATAGGCAATGTTGTCTTCCACACTCATATGGGGAAACAAAGCATAGTCCTGGAACACCATCCCAATCTCCCGTTCATACACCGGAACATGGGTGATATCGCGCCCATTGAGCACTATGGTGCCCTGTTCGCAAGACAGCAGTCCGGTAATCAGCTGGAGGGTTGTGCTCTTGCCACATCCCGAGGGACCGATTATCGATACGAGTTCTCCTGGTTCAATCGAGAAATCCAAGGAAAGCTTGAATTCTGGATACTGGACTGACAGTCCTTTGCATACCAGACCTGAATCAGGCATACCGCCTCCTTCCCAACCCTTCGGTAAGGCCGAATACCAAACCACAGCAGATGATAAGCAGAGTACCCAAGGCACAGGCGCCTGAGTAATTATACGAATTGATCAGGCGGTACATGATCACTGGCAGGGTGATGATGTGCGAATCAGACAGCATCAGGGTGGCATTGATCTCACCCATGGAGATGGCGAATGCGAAAGCGGCTCCAGTAGCCAACGCTCCCCGCAGCAAAGGCAACTCGATTTTCCAGAATGTCTGTGGAACCGTGGCTCCTAGAGTCAACGAGGCCTGGCTATAGGTGAAGGGTATCTTGCGGTATTCTGGAAGGACAGACCGTAAAACGAAGGGCAAGGTGATCACCACATGGGCTAGCACCACAAGGATGTAGCTGAAAGACTTGGTTGCGGTGAAAAACGAAGTGACAAGGAAATATCCCAGACCGATGGTTACCGATGAGACCGCCATGGGCAGCATGGTCAATAGTTCAAGGTAGGTTTTTGTCTTGCCTTGTGACCGTCTCAACGATGCGGCGGTCATCGTACCCACTATCAGGGAAATGCCGGCGGTCAATGCGGCAATAACCAGGCTGTTGACGATAGCCGAACCCGCCACACCCAGAATCGAGCCTGATTGGGTGGCTACTCCAAACAATTGCCGGTACCATTTGAGGGTGGGACTGAGATTGCCGCCCCGTGTGGCAGGCGCCATGAATGAGCGGACGATGATACCGGCGATGGGGCCAAGAACAAATATCACGGTGCATAGCGCATAGCACAACACCAGGAATCTGACCCAGAGCGACCGTGGATGGCGCGGCAACCGGTTGGTGTCGGTATTCTGGAATTCTTCCTGACGGGCAAGCACCCGCTGAATCCAGGAATAAAAGGCAATCAGCACCAGCATGACCGTGATGGATAGCAGACTCAGAGCGGCCGCCATATGGTTGTCCAAGGCCACACGGGCCTGGCGGTAGATCTCCACCTCCAAGGTGGTGAAACGGGGACCCCCTCCCAGTACCAGAAGAATGGCGAAACTGGAGAAGCAGAAAAGAAAGATCAAAGTGGCGGCGCTAGCGATAGCCGGCATCAGACGGGGGAGGGTGATGCTTCTGAATACCGTGGCACGGTGGGCACCCAGAGTAGCGGCGACCTGGTCGCATTGGATGGGAAGGTGTTCCCAATAGGATGACACAATTCCCATGGCAATGGGAAAGTTGTAGAAGGCATGGGCCATGATGATGGCTTTAAAGGAGTAGAGGATCTTAAGGGGAGGTTCATCAAGCTTGAAAACCGCCATGAGCATCTGGTTGATCATCCCATTGTTTCCATAGAAAATGACAAATCCCAGAACCACGAGGATCGAAGGAAGTACAAACGGGATAGTACAGATAGCGCGGATGGTTTTCTTGCCGGCAAAGCGGTAGTTGACCAGTAGATAGGCACCAGGCAGTCCAATCAACACCGACACCAGGGTGCTGACCAGCGCTTGGAAAAGGGTGAATCCCAGAATCCGCAAGGTATACACGGAGGTCAGGGCATTTACCAGATAGATGGGGGTAAAGGTGCCGGTATTGTCAATGAAGGCTTGTCCAAGGACAAGTAGAAGCGGAATTAAAAAAAGGATGGCAAGAATAGCAAGGCCCGGTACACTCAATAAGCGGTAGAACCGGGAGCTATCAAGGATAGCTCCGGTCTTGTCAACTGTTTTCCGTTTTGTCATCTACTCATAGCCTCTACCCATCCAGTAAGCCATGTTTCGCGGTTCTTTGCAACGATTTCAGCATCCAGCATCAATGATTGATTCGGTTTGGGAGCATAGTCGAAGGCTGCGGGAAGCTGCACCGTGTCGTTGACTGGATACATTGAATTGGCTGTGGCGATCGTCACCTGCGCATCGGTCAGGAGAAAGTCGACGAATTGCTGGGCGGCATCCAGGTGGGTGGTGCTTTTCAGTATCCCCATACCCTCGATTACCGCCGCGTTTCCCCCGGTAAAAACCAAAGCCTTGTAACGGTCGGTGTTCTCATACATGACATGGTACACTGGACTGGTAGTGTAACTGATTACCAGTGGTGCTTCGCCTTCGGTGAACAAACCATAACCGGAAGACCAGGAATCGGCAATGGTAAGGATGTTGGGCACCATCGCTGTCCACCAGGACAGGTAATCATCGCCATAGGCGGCGATAGTCCACTCCAACAGTCCCATGCCCACGCTCGAAGTACGTGGATCCATCAGGATGACTTTCTTTTTCCATTTTGGATCGAGTAGGTCTTCCAGGGATGTTGGCGGATCGGTTACCTTCTGTGAATCATACACAAAAGCATAGTTGCCGTAATCGAAAGGCAGCAACCGGTATTCAGGATCGAAATGCAGGAATCGAGGGATTTCGGACAGTACGGGACTCTGATAGCTGACGAACAGATCCGAGGCCACCACCGCATGCAGCAACCCGTTGGATATGCCGATGACTATATCGGCTTTGGGATTGTCGCGTTCCAGTTCGAGACGCTGCAACAGCTCACCTCCACTCCCGAGAGAGACAAGGTTGACTTTGATCCCCGTCTTCTGTTCAAACTGAGGAACCACAATGGGACCGGGCCCCCATTCCGAAGTAAACGAATCGTAGGCGTATACCGTGATTTCCTGGCCTCTGGCCATGGGAACCTCGCTCTTTCCCTGAGCGGATACAGTTCCCTGAAGAATCGATACAGCCAGAACCAGACATAAGAAACAGCGCTTGTCCATAAGCACCTCCTGTTGGATTCTGTCTGTGGGGAATATATGAGTTACGTACGGGTCTCCCTTCGCTGGTATTACCCAGATCAGGTTCTACGGGTGTAATCTCAGACCAGTAGTGTACCGGCCACCCCAAGACAACCCAACGTTAAACAAATACAGAAAGGATGTCAAGCCAAGGTGATTAGGAATGGAAATCTTTGGTCAATTCATCCGTTGAGGCGATTGTCAGCTGACCCATCACCTTGCGTTGCCCTATCAGCTGGCTCGCCCATGCGCGCAGTTCGCCGCTACGCCCGGTGACGATGAGGATTTTTATACAGACTTCCCTATCAAGATGCTGCTGGAGATTTGTGATGAGTCTGAGTGAAGGGTATGGTTCAAGAGGAACCCTTTCCAGTGTGGTGGAAAAAGGAAACAGCAAGGATATCACCCCGGTCACTTCCCGTGAATCGTCCTGGGCTCCTTCCTGGATCAATGCCTGCCGGACCAGAGAGCGCAAAGCTTCAGAACGATTGGGATACTCCAGTCTCTGGGTCATGGTGTCGAGTTTATCCACCAGTTCCTTATCCATCGAAACACCGAATCTGATGATTTCCGCCATTTGGAATTCCTTTGCCACCATAGTAGCATATAAAAATCAATCAACGCTATCACTGTTTGGAACAGGTTTGGATTTCCTGGTCTTCCGTTATCCACAGCACATCCACCACCACTGTTGACCGCACGTCTTTCTGACAGTACTATGGTGTTATGGACAAACTGGTCAGTGCTCAGACGATGGAAAGTATCGACAACAAGGCTCAGACCGAATATTCGATTCCCGGCATGCTGTTGATGGAACAGGCCGGTATCAAAGCCTGGGCTACGCTCCAGGATATGCTGGGAAAGGCCGGTATCCAGGGCAAAGAAATACTTTTCATTGTGGGTGGGGGCAATAACGGAGGCGATGCTCTGGTCATGGCCAGGGAAGCGGCCAGTTGGGGCTGCACCGGTTTTTCCCTGCTGTTGTGTGGAAGCCGCATATCGACGGCCTGTGCCACCCAGCGGCTTATCTGCAATTCGTTGGGATTTCCCTCCTTTGCCTATGATGACGCCGATGGAAAACTTTCCGGACATGCCATGCGGTTGATCCATGGGGCACATATCATCATCGATGGATTGTCGGGTACCGGCTTGCGGGGACCCATCACAACAGTGGTGGCCAGCTTGGTTGGATTGGTGAACCAGCGCAAGGATGAGGGGGCTTTGGTCTGTGCAATCGACATCCCCTCCGGATGCAGTGACAGTGTGAATGCCTCCTGTCCACACATACATGCCGATATCACCATTACGATGGGTCTGATGAAAGGCGCTTGTTACCATCCGGCTTGCCGTCCCCATTGCGGCCAGATTGTCAAAGTGAACCCCTCGTTTCCCACCGCTTTGCTGGAACAAGCACCTGCCATGGCCTATCTATATGCTCCTGAAGATCTCGAGTTACCTGCCATCGATGCTGAAAGCTATAAGAACCGCCGGGGCCATCTGGCGCTTTTCGCCGGGAGTTCCCGTTTTAGCGGGGCTTCAAGGCTTGCCTCGCGCTCAGCGTTCCATGCCAGAGCCGGTCTGGTAACGCTCTGTTGTGACGATTCGATAGCTTCCATTGCCGCAGTGGAATCCCCCTCGGTTATCGTAAGGAGTCTGCAGCCAGGGGTTGTTATCGGATCCGAAGAACTACGGCATGGTTTCCAGGCGATCGCGGCTGGTCCTGGATGGAGTGGGGACCGTGATCTCCAACTGATGGAGATTCTCCACAGTTCATTGCCTACCGTGCTTGATGCTGATGCCCTTGATATGTTTGCCTCCTTGGTGGCCAACCATCGCATCCAGATGGATGACCATGGTCCTCTGGTGTTGACCCCGCACCCGGGAGAACTCCACCGCATGCTGGAGACTCTGCATATGTCGTTGTTGGCGCAGGAGACTGGACCTGGATCCTCACCTGAATCGTTTATCGATTCCTTAGGCCATATCGCCGCCATTTTACATGCCGTGGTGGTCTATAAAAGCCATGTAGTATGGATCGCCGATGGACAAGGCAGTGGCTGTGTGCCGGTAGTGGTGGATGGCATGAACAGCGCGCTGGGTGTCGCCGGCAGCGGTGATGTGCTCACGGGAATATTGGGCGCGTTTCTTGCCCAGGGAATGGATACGGTACAGGCAGCCAGAGCCGCCGTGATAGTGCATCAACAGGCCGGAAAACTCGCTAAAAATGAACGTGGATGGTTTGATTCCGAGGAGCTGGCGGCCACGGTGGGCCAATCCTGCCAGACTTTTGAGCGGAGCGGTCTATGATCCTGCAAGTGTACTTTCTCACATTGTTTTACCTTTTCGCTGGTTGTGGATTGCTTCTGGTTGATTACTACGGTGGGAAACTGCTTCTGTTGATCCGTTTCCGCAACTCCTTCCGCAACAGCGTGAAAACCCAGATCGCGCTTACCTTGGGCGGTCTGATGCTGGTGGCTGGCAATGTGTTTTTCCCGGTTCTCCCTGGACCGGTGCTACTTGGGGATCTCTTCCCTTCATTCATGATTCTCCTACTGGTTATCTACTATCTGGCCCAGCTCATGGGATTCCGCAAGCGGGCGAAGGTAGATCTTGCCGAAGACGACACGGTGCGTCTTGAAGAGGCCATGCTTGAGAAAACCGGAAGCTATATAGAAACCAACAAAAGGAATCTCGGTATCGCGATGTTCATCTGCGCCATCCTGCATTTTATTTTTCCCCAGGCTGTATTGTTATAGGAGTCGGTATGGAGATGGATCGGAATCCGATGGAACGGATCACAACCGCTGGAGTTCTTTTTTCTTCAGGCCGCTATTTTGTGGCAAAACGGAAAATGGGGGGAGAAATAGGTGGGTTGTGGGAATTCCCGGGTGGAAAACACCGCTGGGGAGAGACTCCTACACAATCCCTGCAACGGGAATTCATGGAGGAGTTCGCCATGGAGATATCTGTGGGCCCCTGTTTCCATGCCCATGATTTTATCCATAGGGGAATACTCTACCATCTCCAGGCTTTCTGGATTTACGCTGACGAGCCCATGCAGTGGGTTCTAAACGAGCATCAGGAAGTACGCTGGGTCTCGCTGCAAGAGCTCCAGGATCTGGATTTCGTGCCATCGGATAGGGAAGTGCGCCAACGGGTGGTTGAGCTGGCCTTTGCCTAAAGAACGGCAGGCATCAGCCAGTACGCTAAAAAAAACAGCCTGGAAACCATATCCAAGGCTGTTTGTAAGACGGATTCCAGGCAGAAGTCAAAGCGTGGTCCCTTGGGGGATAATGGCATTCTTATGGATCACAATGATGCCATCGTGGATTGAATAATTGTTGAAATCACCCTCGCTCCGCTGGATATCATCGATTCCAATACGGCATCCATCCCCGATACGCGCGTTCTGGTCGATGATAGCCCGACGGATGATGGTACCCCGTCCGATACCGATGTTGGGAATCTTCTTTTTGGCATTGTCACACTTTTCTTCTTCGGTCTCATAATAGGAGGCTCCCATGCAGTAGACTCCGTCGAGACTCGCTCCCGACTCAATAAGGGTGCGCACACCGATGATGGAGTTCACTATGTAGGCGTTGGTGATAATCGACCCCTCGCTGGTGAGTGAACAGCTGATATTGCAGAAATTCACCTTGGTAGCGGGCAAATGGCGCCTATGTGTGTAAATCGGCATCTCCTCGTTGTAGAAATTGAATTGCGGAGTGACTGAGGCCAGATCGATATTGATATCATAGAAAGCTTTGATGGTTCCAATATCCTCCCAGAAACCGTCGAAAAGGAAAGTCCCCACCTTCTGGGTTTTGATGACATCGGGAATAATCTCTTTGCCAAAATCGGCGGATTCATTGGATTGGAGGATTGTCTCCATAACGCGTGCATCAAAAATGTAGATGCCCATGGAGGCAAGATACTCGTTTTTCGCAGTAACTGTTTTATGCAGAGTGTTCTGCATGAGTTTTTCCGGGATGCGGTATTCGCTGATATCCAGATCGGGGGCGGGTTTCTCATAGAATTTTTTGATAATGCCGGTGTCATCCGCACCGATGATACCCAGACCGGTCGCCTCCGCCCTTGATACCGGTTTGGCAGCGATGGTCAGTACCGCACCGCTTTCAATATGTGAGCGGAGCATATCCTGGAAATCCATCCTGTACAGCTGGTCTCCCGAGAGAATGATATAGTAATCGGCTTGTTGGTCGGCGAAATGTTTCAGGTTCTTCCGTACCGCGTCTGCGGTGCCCTGGTACCAATCATTGTTGTGATAGGTCTGTTCGGCGGCAAGGATCTCAACGAATCCATTTGAGAATGTATCGAAAATATAGGTATTCGCGATATGGTTGTGCAACGAAGCCGAATTGAACTGAGTCAGGATATAGATCTGTTTGATGCCGCTATTGATACAGTTGGAGATAGGAATGTCTACCAGACGGTATTTGCCGGCAAAGGGTACGGCTGGTTTCGACCGGTCCTTTGTAAGCGGATACAGCCGGGTACCTTTTCCCCCTCCGAGTACGATTGCAATGGCTTTTTGTTTTTTCACCATTCTGTCACCCCTTTTTAGTTCCATTATAGATCTTCATATATTCCCCGGCAGAATGTCCCCAGGAAAAATCGACCTCCATGCCCCGTTTGCGTATCGCAAATAGCTTTTGGCCTTGTTCATTATACAACGTAACTGCCCGATGTACCGCGTTGAAAATCGATGGATCCGTCAATTCATCGAAAAGAAAGCCAGTACCATTTTCTCCACAAGCGTCCAGATCGACGATTGAATCGGCTAATCCCCCGGTCCTTCTGGCGATGGGCACTGTTCCATAACGTAGGGAATACATCTGGTTGAGCCCACAGGGTTCATATCTGCTGGGCATGAAGAAAAAGTCACTGCCAGCTTCCACCAGATGGGCGGCTTTATTGCTGAAAATGGTATTTATTGAAAGATTGCCATGTTCCTGCGCCAATTTCAAAAGTTTCTGCTCGATCTGGTCGTCACCGGTACCGATGATCAGCACCTGAACAGGTAAAGTGGTGAGGATACGCTCCAGCACACTAGGGGATCCTTTGCACAGCTCCACAAAGCCTTTTTGCTGGGCAATACGGCTCACCATGCCAATCAGTGCCACAGAATCATCCTGAGGAAGCCGGAATACCTTTTGGGCTTGTTTTTTCAGCAACCGTTTGTTGGTGTGATTATCGGGAGAGAAATGCATATCGAGCAGCGCATCGCTTTGGGGATTCCATTCATCAAGGTCTATTCCATTCAATATGCCAAACAAAGACGCACTTCTCTGGCGGAGAAGGCTGTCCAGACCACAACCGAGGGCGGGTTGCTGGATTTCCTGTGCATAGGTGGGGCTGACGGTGGTGATGGTATCGGCGAATTCAATGCCGGTTTTAAGCATGTTCATACGGAGATTGGCCCCACTGCCACTCAACATGCGTTCATCGACAGGAATCGCTGCCATTAGAAGCTCCCATTTGGAAAAATCCCCCTGATAGGCAAGGTTGTGGATGGTGAACACCGTTTTGGTATGGGTGAGAAAACCGCTTGTATCCTGATCAATCAGAAAGGGAACCAGGCCAGCTGTCCAATCATGGCAATGGATGATATCAGGCTTCCATTCCAGCGCGGTACACAGCTCTCCCACGGCTTTAGCGAAAAGGGTGAACCGATAGAAATTGTCGGCATACGGAGTGAACGAGGTGTCGCCATAGATACCTTTGCGCTGGGTGAACCATGGGTGTGCCAGAAAGTAAAAGGTCACCCCCTGGGACAGCGACTGCAGGATGGGCACGCTTTCCACCGAGCCCTTGATAGGAATCCTAAGGGTGATAGCGCTGGCGTCGAAAGATTTGATATCGATAGATCCGTAACAGGGAAGTATCACCCGGACATCGTTTCCCATCGCAGTCAAAGCGGTGGAAAGCGATGACACCACATCGGCCAATCCTCCCGATTTGGAAAAGGGCACCGCTTCACTGGAGACCATGCATATTCTCATATATCAATTACACCATCACAAAGCAAGAATCGTCAAGGTCTTTTGTTTATACGTAGGATTGACCTTTCAGTGAATCGATGTATTGGGCGGCACTGTGCGCGGCTATGGCTCCATCCGAAGCACTGGTCACTACCTGCCGGAAGGGAGTGTCGCGGACATCGCCCACCGCATATATCCCAGGTATGGAACTCTGCATGTGTCCATCGGTCTTTATATATCCGCTTTCATCCACTTCGATGGTGGGGACCAGCTGGGTACGGGGAAGGGCTCCCACGAAAATGAACACCGCATCGAAATCCTCGGTGTAGTCGCGGTTTTCCTGCAGGTCGTGCAACGAGACCGCGGTCACCCGGTTGCCATCGCCCTGGATGGAATTCACTGTATGGAAAAAACGGGTTTCGATATGACTGTCGTGCTGTACCAGATTGGCGATACCCTTTTGAGCCCTGAAACGTTCCTTGCGATGGATGATCACCACATGGGAGGTCAGTTTGGCAAGGAAGAGGGACTCGTCACAGGCAGAATCACCCCCACCCACCACCAGGATCTTTCTGTTCTTGAAAAAAGGCCCATCACAGGTGGCGCAGTAGGAAACCCCTTTGCCCTGGTATTCGGTTTCTCCAGGTACCCCCAGCTCACGCCGTTTGGCCCCTGTGGCCAGAATCACCGCAGGTACATTGAATTGGCCGTCAGTGGTGGAAACGGTGAACAGACCATCCTTGCGAGTAATGGAGTCCACTGTGGCATAATGTATCACGGCTCCGAATTTCTCGGCCTGGGCAGCGAATTTCTGGGCAAGCTCAAAACCTCCGATCGGTTGGTCGAAACCGGGATAATTCTCCAGGCCATCGATGGTGAGTGTCTGCCCGCCTGGCGCTATCTCTTCAAACAGATGGACGGAAAGTCCCGCTCTAGCCGCATACTGTGCAGCGGAAAGTCCAGCTGGACCTCCGCCGATGACGATGATATCAGGATTGTCCGTAGTGTTGTTCATGGATGTGCCTCTCTTGCTTCCAAAGATAACTCTGCCTCACACTTTCGGATATAGGTGGGACCCATACCGATATCATCGGGGCCACGGCTTTCCAAAAGAGCCTTGCCCAGCTGGATCAATGCCTCACCATAATCACGGTGTGAAAGATGATCGGGACAGACCAGGGTGGCGCTATGGCGCTTTTGCAAGGCTTCTTCCAGCAGGGGAGCGAACAGCGCGGCATCCGGCCCGGTGACCACAATACTGGGATACGAGGATACCAGATCGGCGAATTCTTCAGGGGTGCTGTCCAAATCGGAGGTGATACGCTGGCCTTCGATGAATATGGCGCAGTAGAATCGGTCCTTTTTGGCATCGAGCACCGGGACTACCGGTTGCTTCAGTGCTTTGAGAGGAAATTGATAGACTTCCATTGTGCTCAGGCTCACCAGAGGGATGGAAGCTCCTAGGGCAACCCCTTTGACGGCCGCCATACCCACCCGCAATCCTGTGAAAGATCCCGGACCATTGGCGCACACCAAAAGGTCCAGATCGGAAAGCGCAAGATCGCCTTGCGCGCACATGGCGATCATGCGCGGTACCAGTTCTTCCGAATATCTGCGTCCAGCCAGACTTGTTGTACTGAAAAATGCCTGTGGAGTCTCCAAGGCGAGATCCAGGGAATCGGAAGCTGTATCGATAGCCAGGACTTTCATACCTGTAAACCCTCCAGAGTGATGACCCTGCTTAGATCAGCCATGATGGCGATGGTGAGATACACTGTATCCCGGGGAAGCAGAGCCTGGATCTTCTCACTCCATTCTATCAATGTGATACCATCGGTGTATAGCAATTCCTCTCCACCGATATTCTCGAAATCCTCCATTGAATTGATCCGATACAAATCCATATGGTGCAAAGGCAGGTTCCCCTCGTATTCCTGGACCAAGGTGAAGGTCGGACTGACAATAGGCTCTGAGATGCCTAAGGCCAGGGCGATACCTTTGGCGATAACGGTTTTCCCGGCTCCAAGAGGCCCCCGTAGCGAAATCACGGTTCCTGAGGGGCAGCAAGTACCGATACGTGTGCCAAACTCCAGAGTCTCCTCAACCGAATGGCTGACAAAACGGGTGCTAGAGGATATCGATGACATCGTTATCCTCCAATTGGCCTCCAGTACGTTTCTCCAACTCCAGGGCAAGATTTTTTACCGCAGGATCCTCGGGATCAACCGAGCTGGCTTTCAGATAGAGTTCGTGTACCTGGTTGTATTCCTCGTCGCGTAGGTGAAGGTAAGCCAGGTTGGTGAGCAGCTTGACATTGGTATCCTCAAGATCGATGGCTATTGAGAGATAATCCTTCGCAAGCTGGGTATTGCCGTTTTCCAAAGCGCAGATGGATAGTTCATTGTATGTATCGGCGTTTTTCCCTCCCAGCTCCAGACAGGTGATGAAAGCTTTCCCGGCAGCGTCGAAATCGCCCAGACTGCGCAGAGCCCATCCCTTGATGAACCAGCCCGACCAGACTTTAGGTTTATGCTCGATAAAGGTGTTGATCAATTTGAGTGCTTGTTGCTCATTGTGCAACTGCATCTGGTCGAAAGCCTCATAGAGCGTCTGGTCATCCTCAAGCTTGTCGGATAATTCCTTTACCCGCGCTTCCAAGGAATTCTTTTTCTCACTATCCACGGCGACACGCAGGTATTGCTGCAGGTAATCCAGGGCGATCTCTTCGTTCCCCAGATAGAGATTGAGCATGCCGGTTTCCGAGAGCAGAAGTTCCGATAGGGGAAGTATCTCCAGTCCCTCTTTTAGGATAGCGAGCTGTTTCTCAATATGGAAATCGTATTCGACTTCCTTTTTGGCATCCAGAGCCTTTTTGGCTTGTTGCGCATACAGAACGGCCAGATCGATATATAGCTCAGCTGTGGTGGGTTCCAGATGGTTTGCCGCAAGGAACAATTCCTCGGCGAAATCGAAATCCTCGATTTTGGCTTTGGCTATGGCCGCCACCTGCAGCTCCTGGCTCACATCGGGTTGGAGGGCTACCAGCAGTTGCCGGTAGTATGGAGTATCGGCATGGTCGCTGTGGTAGGCCAGCAATTTGATGAGAGCTGCCGCGATCATGCCCACGTTGATCCCCTCCTGAGGATCGATGCTGGTTTTACCCTCAGGCAGTTGCACTGGGAGGAGTTTTGTGTGATCAAGCTTGAAATCATTGAATTCCTGCTGGAAATCTTCAGGAATCGCTATGAAAACGATATCAGACATATCGTCAAGGTGCACATGATGCGTTGTGTTTATCTGTGTCATGGGAAATCCTATAGAATACCTGCGGTGACGCTTGGAGTAAATCTCTTGAACCTAAGGTTCAAGGGGGAAACCAGTTGTCGGGAATTCTGTTCTGGCTGCGAAGGAAAAACCTCCGGCTTGAGCAATACATCCCGGCTATGCCGAATCCCGTTAATGTAGTTTGAGCCAAGAGAACTGTCTCTTCACGAACACCGCAGGCCCATATAATCAGGTACGAATTGGTTGATGAAAGCTTCTGGCTCCAACCACATGCTAGCATAGTTCATAAAAAAACGGAACCATCTCTGATTCCGTTTCCGAAAAATAGACCGTTATACGGTCAACGGACCAGGTCGTCCAGAGAGACTTCATCGACTTGGACTCCGCCTCCTAGAGTGAACTGTTCCGCGGTCTCGAGTTCCAAAGCCGCAGGAGTATCGAACAATTCAACATCGTCAAGACCTTCGATTGTAGCGAGCTGTTCCAGAGCCTTGGAGATGCTATCCTCAATAAGCTTGCTGTCAGCACTGAAGCTGTCGGCATACTTCTGCAACTCCTCATTGTGGACAGTCAAGACCTCCACCTCATCGTTCAGCTCGTCAACCTTCTTCTCAAGATTGTGGATCAAGACCGTGGCCTTTATGATCCGCTGCTCAAGTAGCTGTACTTTGTCCAATGTCGACATCATATGCGGCTCCTTTTAGTTAGTTCAGAACAGATTTTACCTGATTGACCAACGCGGTGAAGGCAGGTTTGTCTTCAATAGCCATGTTGGACAATGCCTTGCGGTTGATCTCGATATCCGCCAATTTCATGCCGTGCATGAACTGGGAATAATTGAGTCCTTCAGCCTGCACTCCAGCGGAAATCCTGGCAATCCACAGAGAGCGGAAGTCCCGCTTTTTCCGTTTCCTGTCACGATACGCATACTGACCAGCCTTGGTAACCGCATCCTTGGCAATACGGTAGTTGGTGCTTCGGCGTCCCCAGTAGCCTTTGGCCTGGTCTATGATCTTCTTTCTTCTGTCCTTGTGTTTAGTTCCGTCTACTGCTCTTGGCATACATCAATCCTCCTTAAAATGAGTAAGGCATCATGGCTTTGACAGTCTCAACACCTGTGTGATTCAGAAAACCATCCTGACGAAGACTTCTCTTGCGTTTGGTGCTTTTCTTTGTGAGGATATGACGGGAGCCTTGCTTTTTGAAGCGGACTTTACCCGAACCGGTGACCGTGTACCGCTTGGCAGCGGATCTTCTTGTTTTCATCTTTGGCATAAAAAACCTCTTTCTGCGCTTACAAGGAACAAGAACCCTTGAAGCAGCTGTATATTCCTACATCCATAAAAGGATGCATGGTGCTATTTTTTCTGGACTTTGGCGGGGCTGATGATGATAGACATCATTTTGCCTTCCATCATGGCTCCACGGTCCAGATTGAATCCTACATTGTTTTGGGTAAGGATTTCAAGCAGGTTGTCCAGCACGACCTTGCCGAGTTCCGTATGGGCCAGTTCACGTCCGCGGAAACGGATGGATATCTTGACCTTGTTCCCTTCTCCTAAGAATTCAGACACAAACTTGGCTTTGAACTCCAGGTCGTGGCGCTCAATTTTAGGTTGCATCCGGATTTCCTTGATCTTGATGATGGTTTGGTTCTTTTTCGCCTCGCGGACACGTTTTTCTTGTTCGTAGCGATATTTACCAAAGTCAAGGATCTTGCAGACAGGTGGATCGGTAGTGGGGGAAACCTCAACCAAGTCAAGTCCAACCTCTTCAGCTAGCTCCACGGCCGCGAACACACTCATCACGCCCTTTTGAACTCCATCGGCGTCGATAACGAACACCTCTTTTGCGCGGATCTGTCTATTGATCCTCAAATCCTTGGTAGCCAATCGTTCTCCTTGTGTCTCAAAGAAACTACTTAGATAGATTTTTGCAGGGTCGACCCCTGCGAAGGGAACTATATCACAAGGAGCAAGCATGCGTCAAACGGGATAACCACCGTTTCCGTGTGAATATATACATAAAACAACGTTTGAAAAGGAAAAGCCGTGGACATTTCCACGGCTTTTCCGATATGGGGGGCTTTTAGGCCTGATTGGCGGAGCCGAGCACTTTGATGTTCTTCTCCATGTACATTTCCTTAAGAGCCTGGCGGGCAGGGCCAAGATACTTGCGGGGATCGAACTCACCGGGTTTCTCAGCGAACACCTTGCGGATCATGGCGGTCATGGCAAGACGCCCATCGCTGTCGATATTGATCTTGCACACGGCGGATTTAGCTGCTTTGCGCAACTGTTCCTCAGGAATTCCCACAGAATCCTTGAGTTTGCCACCATATTGATTGATCATGGCAACATACTTCTGGGGTACCGAGGATGATCCGTGGAGAACAATGGGGAAACCGGGAAGCTGTTTCTCGATCTGTTCGAGAATGTCGAAACGCAGCGGTGGGGGAATCAGGATTCCATCGGCATTGCGGGTGCACTGCTCGGGTTTGAACTTGTTGGCACCATGACTGGTTCCGATGGATATCGCTAGGGAATCAACTCCTGTCTTGGAGACGAAATCGATGACTTCTGAGGGCTGGGTGTAGGAGGAGTGCTCTGAGGAAACCGCATCCTCTATGCCTGCCAGAACGCCAAGCTCGCCTTCTACGGAGACGTCGAATTTGTGGGCGTATTCCACCACTTTCCGGGTCAATGCGATATTTTCCTCATAGGGGAAGTGGGAACCATCGATCATGACGGAGGAAAAACCGTTGTCGATACAGTCCTTGCAGGTTTCAAAACTATCGCCATGGTCAAGATGCAGCACGATGGGAATCGCATAGCCGAGTTCCTTGGCGTACTCTGTGGCTCCTCTGGCCATGTTTCTCAGAAGATTGATGTTCGCGTAATCACGCGCACCCTTGGAAACCTGAAGAATCACTGGAGATTTTGTCTCCACACAAGCCTGGATGATAGCTTGAAGCTGTTCCATGTTATTGAAGTTGTAAGCCGGAATCGCATATCCGCCGGTAACCGCTTTCGCAAACATGGCCTTTGTGTTCACAAGCCCAAGTTCTTTGTACGAGGTCATATAGGTTTACTCCTTATGAATTGGTGGTTTGTATCGGACAAACTGTACCGCTTTACATCCGATTGGTCAACTACTGGGTTTTTCATTGACCAAGCGTCTGGCCGCTGGTAGATTGTCTCTATGAGAAAACCCCTGGCAGTGGTCCTTGCCATCATAGCGACGCTTCTGTTTCTTATGATACTGGGAGTATCCGGGTATTTTCTCCTTGCGGCGCGTCCCACGCTGGTGTTCTTCGCCGACCAGTCATACCTGGATACCTCACTATCCTTTGGAGAACGGCTGGATCTGTACCGTTCTAGTATTGATAAAGGATGGTTTCTAACTATTGAGACTCTGCCAAGGGCCATCCTGGGGGAAAAGACTGCGGTCAAAGAATTCATCGGGAAAACAATCTCAACCAAAAAAGCTCCCATGGCAGTGTACTCGCCGCTCATCACCGCGCTGATTGCCTCAGACTATTCCCTGTTCACCGATGGGATGCCGATGGATGCATCCGGTACTGGATCCATAGCGCCATTGATGGTTGGAATGGGGCTCAGTGCAGATCAGAATCCATATTTCGATATCGCGCTGGTCGCTACACATCCTGATGTGGGATGGTCGGATGCCGCCCAGGCTTTGCAAAGCCAAACCAATGCCACTCCATTGCTTACGGCTTTACTGTATGAAGCCGATGATCCAGATGGTACCGCCGATGCACTGCTGTTTGCCGAGACTCTCGATGATAGCCACCTGATGGAATTCCCCCAGCGATCAGAAGGAAACCGGAAGACCCAAGTGGCTGCCACCATGGGGAAATTGCGGGATACCGGAGTGCTGACGGTGGTGTGTCCTTATGTGGCATCGCTTGATGCGTATGTCGGAGATTCCCGAGGGGAGGGCCTCCAGTGGGTGGTGGATGATCTTTATTCACAGGTAATCCCCTCTAGCAATCTGCTGGGAACCGTAGGAGACGACCTAGTGGCCTCGCTGGAACCACTTTTCGCGGTGGCGATGCCGTCTGTTGCGCACACCCGTGAACCAATCACCCTGCCGTTGGTCCGCACGTACCGCAAGAATGGAAAAGGGTTTCGAAATTGGTTCTGACTATATCGTTCAGTTGCGGCAAAGCCAGGTTGCGCACCTGCGCGGCTTTTTGGCAGATCCAGGGAATCAGGTCAGGGGTATTGGCTTTGCCCCGGAATGGTTCAGGCGCTAGATATGGGCTATCGGTCTCTAATAAAAGGCGGTCTTGGGGTATTTTGGCGAGCATTTCACGGAGAACTGAGTTCTTACGATAGGTAATAGGACCGGCGAAGGAGATGTACAGGCCTTTTGCCAAAGCGGTTTGCGCTACTTCCCAGGATGATGAGAAGCAATGCAGGATTCCACTTTGAGGAAATTCCCGATTGGCGAGAATCGCCATCAATTCTGAATCGGCTTCCCTGGAATGGATGCATACCGGTTTGCGCCAGGCTTCAGCCATTTCCAACTGGGCGATGAACAGGGCGCGTTGCCGATCAGGGGTACCGTATTTCCAGTAATTGTCCAAACCTATCTCGCCAACGCAATCAATGATTCCTACCTGGGTGGCTGCCTTGAATCGCTCAGCGACCTCTTCAATGGCCGTATCGCCATCCGCACCCCAGGGACCCACTCCTGTGGCCAGTTTGATCGATGGCCACGGTGATAGCAAGCCGGCACGTACTTCGAGATCGGCACCGTCCAGACCGATATCCATACCTCCGGCGAACCCACGGGCGAAAAGGCCCTGTAGCAATTGTTGGGGATCAATGCCCCGTTTGCGTATCTCCAACAGGTGGAAATGGGAATCGATCATACCCTGGAGGGTGGGTTGCGCTTCTTCTTCTGTATACATGCCAACGATAGTATAGGTATCAAGGCCTGTGCGCAAGGGAATTTACCGTCCCGGCACCTTTGCCTTGCCATCCATTAGGATCACTTGGTGACAAGATCACAGATGTTCTGTGGTTTCTGCCGTATATTCCAGATGTTGTATGACACAGTAAAGAAAAAACTATAAAGAGGTGAAAACATGATCAATCATATCGATACGGATTCTTTCAACAAGGAAGTAATGGATTCCAAGGTTCCCGTTCTAGTGGACTTCTGGGCATCCTGGTGTGGTCCCTGCCGTATGCAGGGAGAGATTCTTGAAACCTTTGACCGGCAACTCGACCCGGCCAAAGCTAAAATCTGCAAAGTGGATGTGGATGAAAACCAAGAACTTGCTATGCGGTTCGGTGTAATGAGTATTCCCACGTTGATCTCATTCTCCAATGGAAAAATGCTCTCTAAGGAAGTCGGGGTGCGTAACGAGAGCATGCTCAAGAAAATGCTGCAGATCTGATACAGGATATCTGGTAGCGATCCGGCCTCTCCCTGGGGGGGGGCGGCGTTCTTTATCGGGGAGAGCCTTTTTATGTCAGGTCGTTAAGTCCATCACGGTCCACCAAGGTGATACCACCTCGGAACAAGGTGACCAGCTTTTCTTCCTGGAAACGGTTGAGCATGCGGGTAACCACCTCGCGGGCTGTACCCAGGTCGCGGGCAATCACCTCATGGGTGATATCCAGCACATCGCTTTGCGCGATTGCCGACTGGTCCAGTAGATAGATCGCCAGGCGTTTGTCGAAACTCATGAACACAATCTGCTCCACCACCCACATCACATCGGAAAACCGGGAAGAGACCAATTGATTGGTGAAATCCTGTACCGATGGATTATCTGCGCTGACCCTATGGTAGGCTTCGGTGGTAATACGCAGGAACACCGTGTCGGCCAAGGCCTGGACATGCACATCGAAGGTGATGTTGTTCATCAGGCATGAAGCCGACAGTATGCACACGTCCCGCTCAAATAGACGGTACAGAGTGATCTCCTTGCCTGCTTCTGAAACCATATACACCCGCAGCTGGCCGCTTGCCACCAACAACAAGCCGGTGCATTTGTTGCGGTCATCGTGGAGAGTCGCGCCTTTTATGACGGAAAACCGTTGGGTTCCTAGCTCAAGTGTCTTTTGCTCCCCACTGGAGAGCTTGCTCCAGAAGGGTAGGTTGTCTTCCATAATCTGTCTATCAAAAGGATCGGGCATCACAGGACCTCCAACCAATGGTATCAGTGCTTGGAGTCCATCCTATGATCGCAGGCATATGGACATGATTTGCATCCGCCACACCCACAGGTGGAACCGCCGTTCTTTTTATCACGCACCAGTTCCACCACAATCAATCCAAGGAATACACATACCAGCGTACCGATAATCCAGTTTACCATGAAAATCCTCCTTTTTAGAGAAAAAGTCTACCAATCTGATTGATCAACAAGGCGGCCATATAGGCGAAGCCTGTCTGATAGGCCACGGTCAACCAGGTCCATTTGGTGCTGTGCAGCTCACGATGGGTGGCCCCGATGGCTGCCATACAAGGGGAGGCGAATAAAGTGAATACCATAAAGGCATAGGCGCTGACGGGATTGAACAGCTGCCCTATCTGGGCCAGAAGCGATGCATCGTTTTCGGCGACACTGCCCAGACCATACAGGATTCCAAAGGTGGCAACCATGGTTTCCTTGGCCAGCAGACCAGTCACAATCGCCACAGTGGCTTCCCAGGTTCCGAATCCCAACGGGACGAATAGGGGAGCGAAAAACCTCCCAAGAGAAGCCAGAATACTTTGCCCAGCCTCAACCATCTGGAAACTCCAGCTTGTGGACTGCAGTACCCAGATGACTGCGGAAGCCAGGGCGATGATGGTTCCCGCTTTCTTTATGAACGCTTTCCCGCGGTCCCACATGTGGATCAGCACCCCTTTGGGTCTAGGAATATGGTAAGAGGGCATTTCCATGACGAACGGTGCCGGATCCCCCTTGAAGAGAGGCGTTTTTTTAAGCACGATACCTGAGACAATCACCGCAGCGATTCCCAACAGGTACATGGAAGGTCCCACAAACGAACTGTTGGGGAATATCGCTCCCACGAACAAGGCGAATACCGGCAGTTTGGCGCCACAGGGAATGAACGGGGTGAGCATGATGGTCATTCGGCGGTCTCGCTGGTTTTCGATCGTTCGGGTAGCCATGATGGCGGGAACCGAGCATCCTGTACCGATCAGCATGGGAATAAACGATTTGCCACTGAGACCGAACCGGCGGAATAGACGGTCCATGATGAAGGCGACCCGGGCCATGTAGCCACAGTCTTCCATCAGCGCCAGGAAGAAGAACAGAATCATCATCTGGGGAACAAAGGTCATCACCGCACCCACACCGCCGATAATGCCATCCACAATCAAGCCAGTCAACCATGTGGAGGTTCCAATAGCTTTCAGCCCCATGGCGACATTCGATCCGATCAGGTCTACGAAAATCCACTCAACCCAGCCAATGAACATATCTCCCAGACTCTGGATGGCCACAAAGTAGACTCCCCACATGAACAGGAAGAAAATCGGGAGAGCGGCCCAGCGGTTGGTGACCACCCGGTCGATCCTGTCACTCACGGTTAGGTTGCTCTGGCGTTTCTTTTTCACCACACACGCGGCGATGATTGAAGTGATATGATTGTAACGGTCTTTGGTGACAATGCTCTCGGACACATCATCCAACTCGCTTTCACAATTAGCGATTATCTGATCAATAGTGGACTTGGTGCTGGCCTCGAGTCTGATCTTCTCAAGGATTTTCGTATCTTTCTCAAAAAGTTTCACCGCATACCAGCGCAGGTTTTCCGTGGGTACCAAGGATGAAATCAATTTGGAAATTCCCTGGACCGCTTTTTCCGCGGCATCGGAAAAACGGGCGTACCTGGGTTCGGTCACTTTCTGGGTGGCGATCTCTTTGGCCTTGGCCACCACCTCCTTAAGCCCAGTCTTGTCCACGGCGGAAGTCTCAACCACGGGGCATCCTAATAGAACAGACAATTTCTGGGAATCGATGCGGTCACCGTTATTATGTACAATGTCAATCATATTCAAGGCGATCACCACCGGAACGCCGGTCTCCATCAACTGGGTGGTCAGATAGAGATTCCGTTCGAGGTTGGTGGCATCCACAATATCTATGATGGCGTCAGGCCTTTCCTTGAGCAGGAAATCCCGGGTGACCACTTCCTCAAGCGTGTAGGGTGACAGTGAATAGATGCCAGGAAGATCGATGATCTGGCATTCCCTATCGCCTTTCAGGAAACCTTCTTTCTTTTCAACAGTGACCCCAGGCCAGTTTCCCACATACTGGGTGCTTCCGGTCAGTTCATTGAAGATCGAGGTTTTCCCTGAGTTTGGGTTGCCTGCCAAGGCTATTCTACGTATCATGATATCTCCTTGCTTATATAAAATCAGTTAGCATTAACTAACAATAAAAACCAAAAAAATGTGTATTTGGTGTCAGACACCCAAATACACAGATTCTCATTCCTGGACAATGATGTTGTCGGCATCGGCTTTCCGCAACGACAGTTGGTAGCCCCGCACCGTGATCTCGATCGGATCGCCCAGGGGAGCTACCTTAAGGAGGGTGAGGGGACATCCTCGGGTGATACCCATGTCCATGATCCTGTGCATGGTAGCGCCTTCGCCATTGATTTTCTGGACGATAACGGTCTCGCCCACATGGGCCTGTTTAAGGGTTTTCATACTGATTCTCCTTGATTCGAGGCAATGTTTGCCAAATTGAGTCACACTTGGATGCGCTGGGCCATGGATCTGTCCAAAGCAATGCGCGAGTCTTTGACCGATAGGATAAGGTTTCCTCCGGTTTCAGCGATGATGGTGACCGACTGCCCGGGGGTGAAGCCAAGATTGCCGAGAAACCGCCGGGTCTCGTCTTTGCCTTGGATGCTTTTGATACTGGCTGAGTTTCCGATTCCAATAAAAGTAAGTGGCATGTCCTGTTCTCCTGGCAGCGGTCAGCCGTTGTCTGCTATGATAGTTAGCCTTGACTAACAAAACCAGATACATTAAACATTTTTAGGATTGGATTGTCAAGTATCTGCCATGGAAATCCACAGATTTCCTATGCATGTGGTTGATATGTTTCCATTCGATTGGATGTTGACGAACAGCCTTGCTACAGATAGTATGGCGTTGGTAGCCGAAATGGTGGAATTGGTAGACACAAGGGACTTAAAATCCCTTGCTCTTACGGGCGTGCGGGTTCAAGTCCCGCTTTCGGCATAGTTAACCAACAACTTTGATACAAGGTATTCTTTTAATGGGTATCCCAGTTGTCTGATTGTCCTCGACTGGCTGTGTCCATGCTCCAGGTAGTAGTCAACAGCCCGTTCCTTCTCTACAGGGGAATTCTTTTCAATCTTCGATTTCTATCTGATTCTGGTCCTTTGTTCTTCAAGGCGCTGCGCATACCATTTATAAAGTGTCTTCCAACCAAGATACCCCAACTCCCTGATTGCATCCGTAGCGTACAGGTCACAATGAACAAACAGTCCTACCACTGTTGCCTTCTTTTCTCGTGAATACGCTCGTTACTCCCTTGCAAGTGTCCAACTTTTTATCCGCATTCCCTAGCCACCATTGCCATCAGTCTAGATCGTTCAGCCTTTAAATCTCTTAAAAGCTGGATGTATAACTGTTGGAAAGGTTATAAACACTCTGGCTTCTTCTGGTCGCAACAACTCTATTATTGATGTATCTCATCGGTTATCGATGGGGATCGGAAGAAATAGGGAAATTATTTTAAATTATTGAAAAAAGAAAAAAGTTTTTACAAATCTGTAAAACTATGTAATACTTAATTGATGCAAAATGTTTTGCTAAAAACTATAGGAATCTAGTATGAGAACACGGGTATATAACAAACTAACCAATAATGAAATTGAGGAATATCTTGAATCTGACGATACGGTTCTTCTTCCAGTCGGGGTGACTGAAATGCATGGCGCATTGCCTGTAGATTGTGAAAGTGTTTTAGCCCAGGCTATTGCTCTTCGCCTTGCAGATAAAATCAACGCACTTGTTCTAATGGATTTGTCGTACTTCTATGCTGGAGCAACAACTTTGGGAAGAGGTACGCTTCAAGTCAGCGTGAGATTTGGAATCGATTATCTATATGAAATTCTCAAATCTCTAAAAAGACAAGGATTCAGAAAATTTATTCTTGTAAGTTTTCATGGTCCTGCTTATTTGACAGTATCTCCAGTGTTAAGAGATTTCTTTGACCAATATCATTTGCCGATTTTATATATTGATGCCATCGAAGTACTGATACAAATGGTTGGTAATAAGAACATTAGTAAAACACGTGAGGAATTTGACATTAATAACCTATTTTTTGGAGCATATGATATTCTCGAAAGACTCGACGATATTCCTCTTACAACAAGAAACATTCTTGATTGTAGTACGGGAACCAATGAGACCGCTAGATTTGATGATTTGATGAAACTCGGTCCCAAATCTGGAGCATTCGGTTTCTATTGTGGAAATAAACAAGATCATGCCCCTACACCAGTGGTCAGAACAGCAGAAGAAAGGCAGGCTAGAGCGGATTTAGGAAAGGAATTACTTGATAGTATGATATGCTGGCTTAATGCAGTACATATAAAAGAACAGATGACACAGACTGTTATGTTTAATAATGAATTGCTCAAGCATAATGGAGATTGGTTGAATTTCAAATAAAAAAATTTTGTAATCAGCGCAAAATGTTTTGCGTAATTTGATAAATAAGGAGTTAAAAATGAAAAAAGGAATTGCATTTTTAATCGTGTTGATCGTTGCTCTTTCCATGGTGTTCGCCAATGGTGAAAAAGAGACTACAACAGAAAAACATGAAGAAGTGACACTTCGTATCGGCTGGTGGGGTGACCAAGCTCGCCATGAAGCTACTCTTGCAGCCATTGACCTTTTTCAAGCAAAATACCCATGGATTCATGTGGAAGCTGAGTATCAGGGGTGGGATGGGTGGCAGACCAAGTTCTTTGCACAAGTTGCCAGTGGAACAGTACCTGATGTAACACAGGATGCAGGACAGGTTACTTATGTTGTGAAACAGGGTGCTCAGTGGACTAATCTAAATAAATACGTAGAAGACGGAACAATTGATATCAGCAACTTTCCTAAATCATTACTTGACGCATATTGCACAGATTCAAAAACAGGAATACTGTATCTCCTTCCTACCGGAATTCAGGCTTGGACAACACTTCAGAATAATGCTCTTCTTTCCGCCAATGGAATACAGATGCCCGAAGGTGGCTGGACTTGGGAGGATTTGATTCCTGCTTCAAAAATACTTCATGATTCTGATCCCGAAGCATACATGATGAATGCTTCACTCGAAACTTTCTCCACTTGGATGCTCCCGATGTATATTCAACAGAAAGTTGGTGGATGTGTAATCACTGATGATTCATATCTTCAATTCTCTGAAGCAGATTTGGCATCCTATTTCCAGTGGATTGCTGACATGTACGCAGCCAATGGCTTCCAGCCAAGAAATGAAGCTCAACTTTATGATGGAAGCCCTCTTGAAAATCCGAAATGGGCTGGTAGTAAGCTTGCTATTTCTCAGTTTTCTTCCGCTTCGTATACATGGTATGTATTCAATGAATACTTGCAGCAGAATACTGAAGTTGTTCCAGGGTTCAAGTTCAAGGGCGAAGCAAACAATGACTCAATCATCGTTCCTCCCGCCAGTTATTGGTCAATCCCTTCAACTTGCAAGCACCCAAAAGAGGCTACAATGTTGATTAATTTCCTTCTTAACGACATCGATGCAGGAAGAGCTCTGAAGACGGTCAGATCCATTCCTGCCAATCAGGCCATCCTTAAAATCCTCAATGAAGAAGGACTGGTGAATGCTGGTATTGCCAAAGCTGTTGAGCTCGGTTCTCCAAGAGCTTGTGAAAAGCGTGGATCAAGTGCTGTTGGAACACAACTTGACACCCTGTACAGACAATATATTGAGGAAATTGCATATGGAAGAATGAGTACTTCTGAAGCTGCTAATAAGTGTTATGCTGAAGCTATCACCATCTGCAATACCGTTCATTAGTCCAAATCATCTGCACCGGAGGGGGTACTCTCCGGTGTATTACGTAATGGTCGAGGAAAAGATGAAGAATGTAATGAGGAATATCTGGAAGAAGAATAAAGGATTTATTTATATTCTTCCTTGGTTGGTAGGATTTTTGGTTTTTAAACTCTACCCATTTGGGAAGTCCATTTTCTATTCTTTCCAAAATTATAACATGCTCACTGCTCCTAAATTTATCGGACTGAAGAATTATCTGACAATTTTCACTACAGACAAGTTCTTTACAGGTTCGCTTTGGACAACAATCAAATATGTTCTTATGGTGGTCCCTGTGAAGTTAGCTTTTGCACTTTTAGTTGCGGTGCTTCTTAGCAAAACTTCTAAGAAAACGCACATCTTTAGGTCAATTTATTATCTACCGTCCATTCTTGGAGGCAGTGTATCTGTGGCAATGATTTGGAAAATTATATTTTCTCAGAATGGAGTTCTGAACAATCTTCTTTCAGTAATAGGAATAAATGGGCCTGAGTGGTTCAGTCCAAATTTGGCTCTGTTTACTTTGAGTTTGCTCAATGTTTGGCAATTTGGATCCACCATGGTTCTCTTTTTAGCGGCAATCAAAGGAGTACCACAGGATTTGTATGATGCTGCGACAGTTGATGGTGTGAACAAAATCGGGGCATTCCTTAAAATAACACTTCCAATGATTTCCTCCATTATGTTCTTTAACCTGCTGATGGGATTGGTGAATACGTTCCAAGAATTCTCAGGAACCTTGCTTATCACCCAGGGCGGGCCACTCAAGTCAACTTATCTGTATGGATATATGCTTTATGAAAATGCATTCCTCAACTACAAGATGGGTTACGCCTGTGCTCAGAGTTGGGTGTTATTCGCCATTATAATGATTCTAACGTCAATTATCTTTAGGTCGCAGAAACATTGGACATACTACGAAGATGGAGGTGAATTCTGATGAGACTTGGAATAACGATGAAAAATCAAATATGGTCTTCTATTCAGTTTTTTATCTGCATCATTGTTGCGATAGTACTGATCTATCCCCTTCTTTGGATGGTTGGTGCATCATTCAAGACAAATGAGGAAATTTTTGTCAATCATAATATCCTTCCTTCTGGGGAATGGGTCTGGGATTCATTTGCACGAGGATGGAAAGGTGTAGGGCGAAATACATTCACAACTTTCCTAAAAAACTCCTGTTTTGTTACAATTCCATCAGTATTTTTAACTGTCGTTTCATCAACTCTTACAGCTTATGGATTTGCCAGATTTAAATTTTTCGGAAAGAAGCTCCTATTCATGGTCATGTTAGGAATGCTCATGCTACCAAATGCGGTTATCATGGTGCCAACATATATCCTGTTCAAGGAATTGGGTTGGCTCAATACGATGAAGCCATTAATTCTCCCTACAGCTTTCGCTGTAAATTCCTTCCTGATTTTCATGATGGTTCAATTCATGAGATCAATTCCCAAGGATTTTGATGAGTCTGCAACAATAGATGGTTGTAACACATTTCAGATTCTGTATCGCATCATCACGCCGATGTGTCTACCTGCCATGATTTCCTGTGGACTTTTCGAATTCATGTGGAAATGGAATGATTATTTCAATTCCATGCTTTATTTGAACAGCGCTAAAAAATTCACTGTCACATTAGGATTGCGCGCCTCGTTTGATTCATCAACAGGAGTGATGTGGAATCAGGTCATGGCAATGTCGTTCGTATGCATAGTTCCTTGCATAATAGTATTCTTCAGTCTTCAAAAGTATTTTGTTGATGGTATTGTTACCGGCGGGATCAAAGGATAACCAAATGATTGTTAAGAAGATAGATATGCACATGCATTGTTCTGATATTGATGAGTACAATGTCACGAATAAAAGTATACACTTTGCAACTCCTCTCGATGTCAGAAAAATGTATGACATTCTCGGAGTTGAAAAAGGCTTGGTACTTCCGGGTGGTGCCAGCCCGGAGTGCGGTACTAATGCTATGTCCACGAGGGAAGTGCGAGAAATGGTAAAAAAAAATCCTCAGACTATCGGATGGTGGTACGTATCTGTGGATCCTCGAAACATCAAGAATTCTCCAGAGTCGGACTTCACACCTCTTCTGATGCATTACAAGAGTCAAGGGGCAAGAGGTATCAGTGAGCTTACCGCAAATATGAATCTCGATGATCCGAAAATGCTCAATTTCTTTCATCATTGTGAGAAATGCAATATGCCTGTGATTCTTCATTTCGGGAAGTCTGGAACCGGTTATGGTGTTGTTGATGATCTTCATCTGCCGAGGCTTGATAAAGTACTAACTATGTTCCCAAATCTTACAATAATGGGGCACTCAATGGCCTTTTGGTCTGAATTCGGATCTGATGTGACTGATGAAAACCGCTATGATTATCTTTCAGGCCCTATTTTCAAGCCTGGAGCGGTTTTTTACCTTATGAAAAAGCACAGAAACCTAGTAGCTGATCTTTCAGCTATGTCAGGTTATAGTGCAATGCTCAGGAGCCCAGAATTGACTTATGGATTTCTTGAGGAGTTTGCAGATAGTATTATCTATGCTACTGACATAGCAGCCAGCAACTGGATTGATATGCCACAGGCCAAGCTATCGCAGTTTCTTGATGAAGCTGTCCAGAATAAAAGGATATCTCAGGGAACCTATGAAAAAATTTGCCGAAAAAATGCTTTAAGGATTCTTGAGGAGAACAATTGATGAAAAAATGGTTGGGAGTCGTCCATGACATTTCTGTCTTTGGACAGATAATTAATTGTATCTGCGAGAATGGAAATCTGAAAATCAGTATTTCGAAGATGGAGGTCATCAATTTCGAATATTGCATTAATGGGTATGAGACTCCACAGTTTCTAGATGAAGCCAGCTCTTTTTTAATTCAATACCCAAAAGAAAACTGTAATGCCGAGTTGGTTCAGGATGAGAATTATTGGTATATTACTGTATCTACAATGAAAATTGTTCTTGAGAAAAAAGGATCCAATATCGCTGTTTTTTATAACGGGATTCTTGTTCATGGAGGGCGAGCTGGAGGTGAGGATACTGTCATTCCGCAGAACCAATTCCGGTTGCTAGGAAGTTGCGGTTCTGAGTTTGGACGTTTTAACTTTCCACTGAACAATGAGGATGCTTTCTTTGGTTTGGGGGATAAGGCTGGAAGCCCAGATCATCGTGGCAAGCGAGTGAGAATGTATAATAAGGATTCTCTTGGATATGATGGAGAGTATTCTGATCCACTGTATAAATCCGTTCCATTCTTTCTAAAATTCAACAGAACAGCAAGAACCAGTATAGGCGTCTTTTTCCCAGAAAGTAGTATCAACTCGTTTGATCTAGGAAAGGAGAGCCCGTTTTATTATACTGTTGATGTACTTGGAGGCCCCTTCAGATATTCTTTGATTCTGGGAGATGAATATAAGCAGATTATTCGTACTTATTGTACGCTTACTGGAAAACCCGCTTTCCCTCCACTGTACTCCTTTGGCTTTTTTGGCTCTTCGATGAACTATGTAGAAACTTGGGATGCTCAAAAACGAATGCTGGATTTTTTTGAAGATGTTCAAAAACGAGAGCTTCCATGCGAAGGCATGTATGTTTCATCCGGCTATCTGAAGGCTGATGACGGGCACCGTTATTCTTTTTTCTGGAATAGAAGAAAGTTTCCAGATCCAAAGAGCCTGATAGAAAATCTGAAATCACGTGGATATCACCTAACATTTAATATTAAACCTGGTATTCTGAAGACACATCCTTGGTATGATGAGCTTAGGTTAAAGGACTATTTCATTAAGGACAATGATGGAAATCCCATCGTGGAGTACTTTTGGGGTGGTGATGCCTCTTTCATAGATTTCAACAATTCTGATGCCAAGTCTTGGTGGAAAGAAAAACTCAACCAAGCATATCTTTCCTTTGGAGTTGAAGGAATTTGGAATGATAACAATGAGTGTGAAATTGAAGATGACAGAATTGACGTCAGCCGAGTCAGCACATTATATCCAATAAAGATGTGTGAGGCCGCTTGGGAAGCATGCATTGAAAAGAATCCCAACCTGAGGCCATGGATCTATTCACGAAGCGGTTATGCAGGACTTCAAAAGTATGCTAGGACTTGGACTGGAGACAATACCAGCACTTTCAAGACACTAAAATTTAATCAATTCCAGGCGATTTCTCTTGGAATAAGCGGGATTCCATATGTGGGACATGACCTTGGTGGTTTTTTCGGTCCTGAACCAAGCCCTGAGCTTTTAGTCCGTTGCTGTCAGAGTGCCATATTTCAGTGTAGATTCGTAATCCATTCTTGGAGAGACAACGACGAACCAACAGAGCCTTGGAAATTTCCTTCTGTGTATCATATCATCAAAGATGCTTTGATAGACCATTATCTTCATATGCCATATATCTACAATTGTGCATACCATGCAACCTCCGGAGCTCCAATAGAAAGACTTCTGATGCTTGAATATCCAGAAGACAAACATATTTCTGCAACCGATCAAGAGTACATGTTCGGCGACAGTGTGTTAAAAGCGCCTGTTGTTAATGAAAATCAATTTGAAAAATTTGTTTACTTCCCAGAAAGAGATGACTGGTACAGCCCAAGAAGTAAGGTCTTGTTTCATGGCGGAGAGAGCAAGACCTTCAGGACCCCACTGGATACTACATGGTATTTCTATAAGGCAGGCAGCATAATTCCAAAGATTATTGAAGCTTCAAAACTGAAAACAGGTTTCTTTAACTCTCTCCAGATGAATATTTTCCCGAAAAATGGAGTATTTGAGTTTGAGTATTTTGAGGATGACGGTCAGTCCATACTGACCGATAGTAGCCACAATATATGGAATTTCAAGACAACTTATGATTTTGTTAGCAAAACTGGTGTAGTAGATGTAAAATGCAACCATTGTGGAAATAAGAGTACTATAGAAGGAAGAACCTGGACGGTTGTCTTTCCTGAAGGATTTGTGGGTAAAACAGACTTAAAAATGTCAGAATCCGATGGAACTCAGATTAGGTTTAGTGGAGAATATAAGTGAAAGTAACCATAGTTGATGTCGCAAAGAGAGCCAATGTCAGCATTACAACAGTCACTCATTCACTTAACGGAAAGCGTCCTGTGAGTAATGAAACCAAACTACGAGTTAAAAAAGCTATTGCTGAACTTTGCTATGTTCCTTCATACAGTGCAAGCCATCTCAAAACCAACAAATCAGGATTCATCGGCTGTTATGTTACTGATATCACTGCAGATTTCACTGCATTCATGCTCCGTGGAATAGAAAAAGTGATTAAAGGCACTGGGTATTCCCTGATTTTCGCATCTGGGGTAGATATTGGAACTGGAAAAGAGGATATCGCTAAATACTTTCGAAAATTCGATGTTGATGGTCTATTGATGATTAACCATTTATCCACAACTTCAAATCTTCCTGAAGGTGGCTTTGCAAATTTTCCTATCGTTTTCATTAATACAGAAAACAAGCATTATGATTCTGTACTTCCAGACGACATCGGAGCAGGAGAAATTGTAGCACAACACCTTTTTGATTGTGGTGTACGAAATCCTGTATTCTTAGGAGGGCCACAGGAAAGGATCTCCGTCCAGAAACGCTTGAAAGGTTTCAAGCAAAAACTTTCTTCTCTTGGAGTACTTATTCCTGAGACCGCCATACATTTTGGTGAGTTCACTTACGAATCAGGCTTTGAAATGGCAGGACAACTCTTGGATAGTCAAGAAGCTTTCGATGGCCTATTCTGTGCAAATGATTTTATCGGTGTGGGAGCGATGAGGTGCTGTCTGCAAGAGGGGATAAGTATTCCCAAAGATATCAAAATCGTCGGGTTCGACGACAGAGATGTAGGCCGGTACTGTAGCATCCCATTAACTACGGTAAAACAAAATCTCGAAGATCTGGGAATGACAGCCATAGAGAGAATCCTTTCTAAAATAAAAAGCAAGAAAGATTCATGCGGTATCTTCTATTCTGCGCCCCAATTGATTATTCGTGAGAGTACTCAATCTCAAAAAGTGTAAACTAAAAGATCGAAATAGCACTTCCTTATAAAAACCATCACTCTATCGGCTTGACCAGAAGAACGATCCATGGCGAGGGAATTTTTTTCTGTCCAAAATCCCAGTTTTTCCGTAAGCGTCTTTTCATCGCCTATTACTGAATGACCCGCATTGCCATATCCTTTTCCTGGAGGATGCAGATATGGCAAAGGCAAAATTCCCGCTGAAGAAAAGGATCGAGCTGGTCGAACAGTGTTTC